>Ga0123355_10020534_pt1 | contig 10553 bp, 9 predicted proteins | sample TergutEmb28metaG_3_FD_89872 | JGI IMG/M metagenome (GOLD analysis project Ga0123355, IMG submission 89872) | Embiratermes neotenicus P1 segment gut microbial communities from Petit-Saut dam, French Guiana - Emb289 P1 | ecosystem: Host-associated > Arthropoda: Insects > Digestive system > Gut ... | reverse complement strand
TTACTGGTATCACCTTTGTTTTTACATTCCACATGCGCTGTATTTCTATTGTAAGGTCTTTATATTTTAGAATCTTCTTGGCTTCTTTTATTATTATTATTATTACTACTACTACTACTACTACTACTACCAACTGCAATTGAGTTGTCACTCGGTGGCAGTAATCCTTACACTAGTACAGACAAAACGAATAAGAATAAGTATACATAAACTAAACAGTAGAAAACACAGTACAAACACTACAAAACACAGTAAAATGTAACCAGTTAAAAAAAAAAGTTTCATTTTGTGTACAGTCAACTCCCGATATAGCGCCACCCTAACCGCCCTTGAAAGTCTGTGAGTAGAAGTTTCTTGTTACACTGCATTTCAATTTACCGTCACCCTCGATATGCTGCCGGAGACTGCGGTCATCAAACAGTGGTGTTATGTCGGGGTTAAACTGTGTTGTGTGCAACCGGTGACCCTTTCTAATGTGGGTTTGGGGATAGTACTCGACCTGGTATTAACCCTTTAAAAAATCACAGCGATCACTTTATTCACCGCCAGGTTTAACATAAACTCTACTTTCTGCCCACAGAGTGTATTTTTTTGTGTTTCTTATGATCCTTACAAGAAATGTCGATGTTTCACAATGGGGACGGAATGTTTACTGTGGGGTACGAAATGAATCGTTATGTGTAACACAGGTTAAATTCTTTTGTACTTAGCAGGACAAGTGGGCGAAGCCTAGGGACTCTCAGATGAAGCAGTGTCCTTTCGGAAATTTGAACCGTTGGGGAAAAAAAGTAATTTTTCGACTTTCGGGTTTAAATTGGGATGACCGCGGCAATATCAGCACAGAATTGTCAGCGCTGAAGTGGCTCCCAGCCCGGACGACGTGAAGTCTTCTTGGTTTCATACATTTTCTCTTCCAACGAAGTGTTGAGGAAAGTAACATGCAGGACGCTTATGGCGAAATGAAAGCGGGGGGAGGGGGCAGTTAGGGAGTTGCAACCCTATCCTCCTTCTGATACCCCCACCTCCTTGTACCAATTACTGCAAGGATGTTATCAACCCTCCTCCCACCTTCTGTTTTTTCCGGCTTTACTTCTCCGTTTCCCTTCGCTACCGTTTCTCTCATTCTCCGTGCGAAAATCTCGTTTAGGGACCGACGCAGGGGATGAAGAGGGTAAGAGAGATGTTGAAGGGGATGTCCTTAATTACTTTCCCAATAAAATAGGAAGAGACTCTGGTCATTGTTTCCGGTGCGCTATTGTATTCCTTTGTTGAGGTATGCTAAGCTTCTTGTGTACCGCCATATCACAAAGTGGACCCCGAGAAATGTCCCCATGTCTCCGGGACTTTTTTTGCATGTCGTTCTGGGACGCTTGGTAGATCAATAATTTACATCCAGTTGCGGTCGGTAGACCGAATGTAGGCACTGTATGTGTGTGTGTGTGTGTGATAGCGGAAGGAATTTTTGTTTGATTATTGTGAATTCGTTTATCTTTCACGGACACGAAATGTGAATCTTAGATCCTGAGTCCAATTATCGCCGTCTTAATGTGTCGTTCTCCAAACCGTAATAACAGTGTACGTCCAAGAACTTAGTTTTTCAGGCTTCTGCCACGGGTATTTGAGGCTTTTACTCTTCTTTGATGTTAGGCGGTGTAGTTGTTTACTGACGTTTCAGGACAACATGTTGGTCCCATCCTCAAGGACCACATCGTCCATGCAGTTCTTGGACTGCGTTGTTCTTGAAAATGAGACTGATATGTTGGCTTGAAACATCGGTTGTCAGCGACCGACCTGCGCCACGCAATGTACCAGAAGGGCGACGTCCGCAGTTGCTAAGTCATCTTTATTCTCACCTTGTATGTGGGTACGAGAGTTCCAGCCATTGAGTGCACACTGAGCCGTGGAGTGTTGAGTGCCAGCGTATCTCTCTTCTGCCTGTAACAATAAATTATCCAAAACACGGATTTCAAGACGCGAAGATAACGTTGCGGAAGGGAATAAAGATTTGTCAGAGCGGTCACATATAAGTACACATTATCCGTGTACTGCTGCTGTTGTTAGTGTCTATAACCAATACACGTACAGCAACAGTGGCACTTGTCACGAAATGAATCCTGTTCGAAGGACAAGATCTTGAAGAATTGCATCTCCCGTCTTCATATTACATATAATTAAGTACGGTAGTGTTAGTTCATTTTGGGGTTGTGTGACGACGCCATTAGAGTTGCAGAGTATATGGGATGGTTATTACGAATCGTGGTTTAATACGTCTTTGGAATGAGGTAGTTCCGGCATGTTTGACTCCCTGCATTCACCTGGACTAAGTCAGGAAAGCCAGGAAGGATTGCAATTAATCGTGTCTTTCATATGGCCCGTAATGCAGGTTGGTGTGTCCGGAAGTCAGCGCCATAGCAACGCTGCTGCAGTAAAATGCTCAGTATTAAGTGTTATTTACGAAAGTGTTTAGAACGAACCCCTGTGTTTATTTTTTGTACTAAATGTATGAAGTTTAGGAATGTTGAAGAAATCATATATGTCGATATTTTAATTTAGTTTGTGTTTCCAACATGCTCATTCCTAAGATCCATTTTAATATTATTCTTGTCTCCCAAGTGGACTGTCCGAATTGAGTTTTTCCAACCACGGTGTATTTCTTCATTACCCCAGCATGTTACATGTTACACACATCCGAACGTATTTATTTTTCCATTTATATTGCCCTCCCAGAGTACGTGGACTGCAGTACTGAAGTATTATGAACAATTCTGTGTAAGCTTACCATCTTCTACATGTAAACGTCGTATAGTGTGTTCGGTAGCCTAAAGTTGCTGGGAACGTCAAGATGCAGGCAGAATATTGCTCCGAAACGTTGGTACTCATATACCAATTTACACGGCGTCATATCCCAGAAGACCATAAATTTGTTATCCGCCATCGATAAAATATGAAGTCTTGGTTGCCACTTAGTTCGTTTATGGTTGTAACTGCTAGTTTGGGTCTTAGTCAAGGGATACAGAATTTGGGTGCAACTTAGCATTGCAAATGAGTTCTGAAAGAGATGCTGATCTGTGTGGGTTAGTGTTGTCTTCTATGGTCGGCCTTTTATACTTGTGCATAAGCCAGTCCCAGAGAGATCTAAATCTGACGACCGTCCATGACACGGCCCAGCGTAATGTCTCAACCACGCCATGCAGTACCTAGTTCATGACTGCTTCCCTTGTATGAAGTGCAGTCCAATTGTCTATGTGGCGACTTATCTCAGAATTTCACTGCACAGCAAGTCAGTCGGTAAGTTTGCTTTTATGTTTATGTCGTGGTCGTCTGGGTTATGACACCGCGCTTTTCTGGTTGGTGGGGGGAAAAGGTAGCGTGTTCCTTCGGAACTTTTTTGCTCATCTACAAGACTGCAACACGGTGTCACGATGCCGAAGAGCAGGATTCGTGTCTTTTCGACGATGGAAACCTCTTGTCATGCGTTTGTCCTTATACTGAAGTACCATGGCGTGTAGACATGGAGGTAAAGATATTCTCAATCGTAACCTCAGGGGATGGAGTCCTCAAGTTCCGGCCGCTTTTCGCTGGGAATGAACCGTCATTAACCGTAGGGTAAGAGGTGTGGGAGTCGGGGAGGCTCTGATCGTAATGGCCAAGCAAAGAATAACTTCCTGGGCCGGCAGTCGAATTCCACGGTGTTTGTGACATCTTACGGGCTCAACAGTTCTTGCTTATTACTGCACAACAAATTATATGCTGCTCTTAGGCTGTTTCTGAGTACGTGTATGTGATATTTAGGCTATGATTTTCAGGTATTTTGTGACACTCTGTTAAATTGGCGTTTATAGTGCAATTTACGTGAATGTCGTAAACTAAAAAATTGCGCTTGACGACCAGCAGGTAGACCGCGACTGTATTGCAGGCTCCTTCCGCCACCGAAATACCACATTTTATCGAAATCCATCATTACTTTGCGAGATAAAACTTTCGGACAAAGGGTCGAGATCTTCCCATTGTGCTGTGGTGTGTGCACTTCGTTCAAGGTACTCGTGGTGGCCTTACAGTTGCTTATGCTTGAGCGTTTCCGTATTTACCGATAAACAATTCGAACATGCTCTTCTCTGTTTCTTATAACAGTACCTTTCGTTTCTTATATTATGGCTTGTTAATGTTGTCAGTATTTGAACACTATCTGATTAGTTTAACGAATGCGCCATTGTAATAGCATCTTATTATCAGAAGCTCGAGATGCAGAGAGATTTCAAGAAACGTAAGTTAAGAGGCAGATATTATTTTGTTAAAGACACTTTAATCCTCTTACACCCACTTAGTGAACATCAAGTAACGTAGGAGAGACGCGCTTGTGGTCTTGTTAACATTGTCAGCCTCTCTTTGTTATTTTGATGACCGCAGTTCTTGAGATGCCGGTAACGTAAGAATTTTAACCTCTCATTTGTACTTTGCAAATCTGCAAGAAGCCGTTTGTTTTTAGCGAATCACTTTGTCTAATGATGAATGTAGTACAGTGAAATGACTGAAATATGTCTGAATGTTCACTTGTCATAATCTGCTGGTATTATTTTGAACGCATTAGGTGACTGTTGGTTTATTCTGTCTCTGTTTTATACCTTATATGTCGTTCGTTTCTCTGTATAATACGGATTAGATGTAAAATTGTACTTTTATACTTCGACGCAATGAAACGATAGTAATTGCGTTTTGTGAGTTTACTTTACAAGAAAATTTGATTTTATTTTGATTTCGTTATTACTGTAAGTTCCATTGGCCTCTGATCATGATGGGAGTGTTTCTTTGTGAGTAGAATGAACCTGTGTCTATTGATAACTTTGTAATGATTGGACATCTAGTTGTGCATAATGAAAGCTTTCATGTCCCATTTACGGTTAAAACTATTCCGTATGTTTATTGACACTTTTCCCTTATATAATAATAAAAACGTGAGTTTTTACAATTTTACTTATCGATGATTTATTACCAAATTTATATTCACTTGACTGACTTGCAGATGTAATTAGGTAATATTCTGAGCATGTAAGGAAGACAGTAGCTTGCTGTCAGCGAAATGCTGTGCCTGGCTAGTTACGGAGTAACTTGTATATGGGAGTCTAACTGGTGGACAGAGAAATGAAGTATGGTAACGAAATTCGATACGTATATCTAGAGACCCTCGATATGTGATATTTTGGGTTGCATTGGCCTGTAGGCGGTGTTGAAAAAATTACATGCTCACAGACTAACTGTCCAAGTATCATACTGCGCTGATTGACTCTGACAGTATTACTGAGTAAAAATTTGACTAACCAACAGTCTCAGTAGGCTTCTTGGCGGACTAACTGGCCAGTTGTTAAGAAAACGAGTCAGAGGAAAAAATTAATCAGACACACTAAGACACTAGTATTAAATAAATAGCTGACTTTGTATATGACTGGCTGACGAAATAGCTAATTAACTCGCTAACTCCTTGGAGCAGAGTTTTCTTGAGGGGCTAATATTTCCTCGTCTAATCAAGAAATTGCCCCGCATTGTGTGGCCGCGTCCACCACTTATCCCTGTCCCGATTCAGGTCGATAAAGTCCACGCCCTCGCTCTCCTAGTTCTTGAAGACCCATTTTAATATTATTCTCCTATCTACGCCTAGGTCTTCCAACGGGGTGTCACTGACTTTAAAAAAATCACGTGACCCGTTTTCACAAATGTGGACACACTGTACTGCCAACTGGTTTCACTCTACACATACATTATCACTACCACCGTTTGACGTTCAGGTGACCGTGCATCGTGAAAAATTCTTATAATAAAACCAACTAGATTCACTAATTTCTCAAATTTATTTCTGGAATACAACTCTACATGTCTCGGACAGTTCCGCTGTCCATCATCAGGAGTTTTTCAATGTACACACAGCAATGGTATATGTCATACAGGTTTGCTGACAGCTTGCTCGCAAGCTGTCAGCAAACCTGTGTGACATATACCATTGCTGTGTGTACATTGAAAAACTCCTGATGATGGACAGCGGAACTGTCCGAGACATGTAGAGTTGTATTCCAGAAATAAATTTGAGAAATTAGTGCATCTAGTTGGTTTTATTAATGGGTGTATAATATTAGGATGGATCTCCAGGAGGTGGGATGTGGGTATATGGACTGGATTGGGCTGGCCCAGGATAGAGACAGGTGGCGACGCTTGTGAGTGTGGTAATGAACCTTCGGGTTCCGTGAAATGCGGGGAATTTCTTGACAAGCTGCAAACCAGTTAGCTTCTCAAGAAGGACTCTGCTCCATGGAGTAAGTAAGTAGAGTAATTGGTTATAAGAATGTTGCAATATACCTGCCATCGCTTTTTTTTTTCTCGAATGGCCAGCTCTACTTGCCATTTTCGCGTCTATTCATTTGATAGCGCCGCTGTTGCAAATGTTGAAGAACGTCAATAGATTGATAACATGATACAGTTTACATCGAGAAGTGCGTTTAAGTTTCAAGTACAAGGTGTGATCAAAACGTTCCAAGACTTGGTGAGTGAAAATTACAATTTATTGCTAATGGCTAAAAATATTCAATAATTTTCAAAATATTCTCCTTGTGAGCTGACACACTGCTTCCAGCGGTCCTGCCACTGCTGGAAACATTTTTGGAAAGTATTTTGGAATGGTGTTCAGCGTACTCGTCGCATTCTTCTTAATTGTGCCAGTGTCTTCAAATCTCTTCCTTTTCAACACCGTTTTTAATTGGGGGAACAACCAAAAGTCACAGGAGCCATGTCAGGGGAGTAGGGTGGTTGCTGAACGACAGGAATGACATGACTTGCCAAAAATACCTGGATGGAATGTGCTGTGTGTGCTGGTGCATTGTCGTGATGTAGCGCCCAGGCACCCGCCTCCCGTTTCTGTGGCCTCTTACGAGAAACAGCTAGTCTCAGACGTTTCAAAACTTGTAGATAAAACTGTTGGTTTACAGTTTGGCCTTGTGCAACGTACTCATAATGAACAATGCCCTCCATATCAAAGAAAGCAATGAGCATGACTTTGACTTTTGACCACACCTGACGCGCTTTCTTTGGCCTTGGGGAATCAGCAGACTTCCACTGCGAAGACTGGCGTTTCGTCTCCGGGTCATACCCGTAGACCCACGTCCCGTCGCCTGTGATGATTTGCCCCATAAAGTTATCATCTGACTGCTTCCTGCAGCATGTTTGTTGCCACAGACAAGCGCCAATCCTTCTGTTCGGTGGTGAGAATAACAAGGCGCGGGTACACGACTCTCGTCGACCGAAGCTCACAAAGGACTGAGATGCGCGCTGGGACCATCCCTTGTGCCAGGGAGAGAGGGAGTTCTTGGACACCTCCCTGCAAACAGGGGTGTCCCGAAGTATACCCACAGTCGAGTAAAAAAATCAGTCTAGGAACTTTTTGATCACACTTTGTATATCAATAAATAATTGTTCGGTGATTATATACTTTGTTGCTTTTGCGTGTGAATTATTCGCAAGGGTATAACTAGTGTTCTTAACTTCCGGTAGCCAGTAAGAGGCCTGTTGCATCTACAAGCTAACATCTTGTTCGCAGTTGTACGTAGTTTATATATATAAAGGTAAAGCAGTCCCATTACAGGCCTGGACAGGCCCAGATGGTTCTCAGGAAGTTAAGGTTCCCAGATTTCGTGACAACGGCACAGGATGGTGGTAGGTTGTCAGCCTTACGCACCGGCCGCCTTTACCCACAGGAAATACTCCTGGTACTCATTTTTGTTAGAGGTTGAGTCGACCCAAGGGCCATAGTGCGATCGGAAGGATTTTATGTCAATAAAAAATCCACTAACACCAGCGACCTTCCGATATGTAGCAGAACACCTTAACCACTGTGCTACCGTGGTCCCCCATATATATATATATATATATATATATATATATATATGTTACTTTCTGAAAACAGTTTTCCTAATGTCAGTGGTGACAATGAAGGAAGAGTGAGCTTAACCTGGAGTAGGCCTGACTATATCGTTTTGCCAAGGCAAGAAGTTTTTCGTATGGACACGTGTATTGCCAGTTGATGGCGCTGTCATGCTTTCGCACAGACTAACGCGTGTCTAGACGAAGGCGACGCGACTGGGCGTTGTAAAAGAGGTAACACTGGTTATCGCATGGCAGGGGAAATATCTCGCCTTGATCGCTTTATTTGGGTGCTTGGTGTTACGACTCTGTTACTAACACAGAGAACAGGCGTCGAATTAATGATTGGCGAAACAAAAGTTTATTTATACATTTGTCTGTTAATGTTCATTGAACGGCACGGATGGCCGTCCGAGATACAAACCAGAATTCTCCCAGGTACAGGTGTACATCATTACCGATGCGGCATCCTTTGGTTTTTGGCCACTTTATTACATTTTGTGGCATTACTTGGAGGATGGGCGAAGTCTCTTTGGCCGAACAGGTTGGTTTATATTGATCTAATTTTTATTCGGAAAGATGCAGGTTCGAATTTCAGGTAGGGTATGGACTGTCTTGAAATTTTCATGATTTTTTTTCGAGGCAGCTATTGGTATAGTACCTCAAATTAGCCATGATGCTTTCATTACGCAGCCCTTTCCAGTTCACTATTATCTGATAATCATACAGTTGAACGCTGTATAGGTTCAGTTATTGACGGCGTCCTCGAAACTGTACGCAAACAAACTTCGTGTTCATAGCTTTAGGACTAAATAATGGAATTCTGTAGCTGCAGGTGTGTGAAGCTCGGTGGACAGACCATAAAGAGCTTTGTATTCCAATTGTTACGTTGTATAGTGGCCAAGCTACGTCCTAGGTAACCAGGAAATTTGGGTTCGATATCAGGCGGGAGCAGAGTTTACTTTTTCCACAGAGTACAGGTGGGGTTTCGTGCCCACCCAGCCTTTTGTCCGACAGGTAGTAGGTGCACTTCCCGGCTGTAAAACGACAGCTGAGAGGAGCTAACTACTTACTGCTATAGTGCCGACTTTAAGGATGTTTGAGGCTGTATTCTCTTCTGCGTCTTCTTGAAACGATTCTTCGCTAAGAGCAGGGAAAACTTTTAACTGTTTTGAGATATTAAAAATTATAGGATCGACGCTGTTGTGAAACTTTGCAGTTTTGTGCGATGATTGTAGTAGGATTAGTGGGAATTGTGCAAAGAAATGGATCACAAAATTATATTTTCGGGAAATTTGAATTCCTGCTAACCGCTCTTTAGGCTGTAGATTTAAGCATTTAAAGAAAAGTAGCACCTTAAGGTATTCCAGAGCTTCCTGTTTAGATATGCATGTTTATTTTGCAGCTGTGTGTGAGGGATGTTTATTGGCTCGCCTCAAAGTGGAGGAACTGGAACTTCTGCAGTACGAAAAAGCCAAGATTTTTATACGGAAGGTTGCCGTCACCGACTGCAAGAACGATCAGATGCAGGATACTGCGAGCGCCAGTAACCCCGCGCCGTCCGAGTGCAAAGATGATCCTGAATACCAGGTTAGTAGACGCTTCAGCAAAACTGCCCCCGTATTTTTGTACACACCTTCTACCCCTAACAGTAGATAGCTGTAGGTGGATTACTCCCATGAAGTCCTTATAATTCAGCATAATGGCCTTCAGTGCGAGTCTATGAGACTGCCCAGATAAATACGTATTATACATAACGAAATTAGTAACAATACTTCTAATTGCAAGGACAGTGCGAGCTAGAGCAGAAACGGAACCTGATGGCACACGCGCAGAAACTAGATTTGGTTTTCCAGCTAAACGGACGAGTCCATTTATATCGGCGGGGGTGTCAGTTCAGTCGGCTGCTGGCAGCCGAGGTGTGCAGATCAGCGGTAGTAATGCTGGATAGACTGTGTCCGATACAGTGCACGACTGTGCTGGCTACCCCCTCCATTCGCCTTTTTCCCCTTCACTTCTCCACCCGTGCGTTTCCGTGTGCCATCAGATTCCGTTTCTGCTCTACAACAGCTCTGCAGATTTAGCAGCGTAAACCTACTGTACGTACCTCTTACATGTCACGTGATTATAGGTGGTGCGTAAAAGCAAGTGGTATACTGTGCTAGTATTAACACCTGTCTGATACTGAAGGACACTGATGTATGTGTTCATGGCTGTGCGACCCTCATGGCGTCATCTGAGGTTCGGTGAAATAAGCCAAGGACTTTATGAAAGTAATCGCACTGCACTTAATTGGCTGAGATATTCTATGTTGTTATGGTAGCTACTTAAGGTCGTATCACATCGTTCCAAGAATACCATCATTAGATCCTATTCTGATTAGTTAAATCTACCTCTCGCCTTCACAACTTCTTTACTTTAGGCCCACTGTAATATAATCCCCATGTCCTACGCTTTTCAGTCTCCAAAGTTTGATTTTCCCTTCAGGTTTTCCGATCACAGTTCTTACGTGCGTGTCATTGCCAAATACGTGAAAGAATGAAAGATAATCAGCAGGAAAGGTAGGATTCTTATAGAGGTTATTTGATTACGCTGTTTCTGTTACAGGGGTTATAGTTCTTGAAATGAGGAATATGATAATTGGTCTTTAG
>Ga0123355_10020533_pt1 | contig 10553 bp, 6 predicted proteins | sample TergutEmb28metaG_3_FD_89872 | JGI IMG/M metagenome (GOLD analysis project Ga0123355, IMG submission 89872) | Embiratermes neotenicus P1 segment gut microbial communities from Petit-Saut dam, French Guiana - Emb289 P1 | ecosystem: Host-associated > Arthropoda: Insects > Digestive system > Gut ... | reverse complement strand
GGAAAAAATTCACGCATACGCACTAAGGTTCAAGGTCGGCTCATGCAAGCGCGCTAGATTATAATCCATCAGGTGTTCGCATAAAAAAATACGGTCGGATACTTTTCTAACAGACCTCGTATGCTGATGTTACCATACAGTTTAGAGCAAACAAACATATACTGATATTACCCTTAACTTTATAGCAATCTCACAAATAATGTTGTTATCATACATTTTATAGCAAACCCAAACGTAATAATGTTACCCTAGAGATTATAACAAACAAACACATACTGATGTTTCCATACCGTTTATAACAAAATCACACATACTGATGTTACCACACACTTTATAGCAAACCCACACCACCTGATGTTACCATACAGTTTATAGCAAACCCACACATACTGATGTTACCACACACTTTATAGCAAACCCACACCACCTGATGTTACCATAACGTTTATAGCAAACCCACACATACTGATGTTAATATACAGTTTATAGCTAACCCACACATACTGGTGTTACCGTACAGTTTAAAGCAAATCCTCACATACTGATGTTACCATACAGTTTAAAGCAAACCCACACATACTGGTGTTACCATACAGTTTAAAGCAAATCCTCACATACTGATGTTACCATACAGTTTATAGCAAACCCACACATACTGGTGTTATCATACAGTTTATAGCAAATCCTCACATACATAAGTTACCATACCGTTTATAGGAAACCCACAATTACTGATGTTACTGTAGAGTCTAAAGCTAACCCACGCATACAAAAGTTTCCATACAGCCACACATACTGATGTTCCCTTACAGTTTATAACAAACCCACACCAACTGGTATTTCCATACAGTTGATAGCAAACCCAAACATACTGATGTTACCATGCAGTTTATAGCAAACTCACACATCCTTATGTTCCCATACAGTTTAAACCAAACCCACACATTCTGATGTTACCATAGAGTTTATAGCAAATCCTCACAACTGATGTTCCCATACAGTTTAAAGCAAACCCACACATACTTATGTTTCCTTACAATTTATAGCAAACCCACAAATACTGATGTTACCCTACAGTTTAAAGCAAACACACATATTGAACTTTCCATAAAGTTTAAAGCAAAGCCACACCTACTGAAGTTAACATACAGTTTAAAGGAAACCCTCACATACTAATGTTACCATATAGTTTATAGCAAATCCTCACATACTTATGTTTCCATACCTTTTTTAGCAAAACCACACATACTGATGTTACCATACAGTTTAAAGCAAACACACACATACTGGTGTTACCATACAGTTTATAGTAAACCCACACATACTGATGTTACCATACAGTTTAAAGCAAACCCACACATACTGGTGTTACCATACAGTTTATAGCAAATCCTCACATACTGATGTTACCATACAGTTTATAGCAAACCCACACATACTGGTGTTACCATACAGTTTATAGCAAATCCTCACATACTTAAGTTACCATACCGTTTATAGGAAACCCACAATTACTGATGTCACCATACAGTTTATACGAAACCCAACTATACTTATGTTAACTTAGAGTTTATAGCAAACCCACACATACTTATGTTACCATACAGTTTATAGCAAATCCCCACATACTTATGTTTCCATACCGTTTATAGCAAACCCACACAAACTGATGTTACCATACAGTTTATAGGAAACCCACACTCACTGAAGTTGCCATAAAGTTCTGTTCTAAACTCCCCCTAGAACACAAATTTTCAGCATTAATTTTTACCTAAAGTGAATGTTAAAATTAACTTTCACAATACAAGCTAAGGAATAAAAATGTGAATTCTTACTTGCAGTATCCCCAAACAATGGTATTATATTTGTTATATTTCACAACCTAATAAAATCCTTGCAGCCAAAGAACAAAACTTCTAAACTCAAACGCAACAAGAGAAAATTGAGTGATATTCTCATATCACAGTCCACTAATTCGGAAATAAATAATCCCTGCAAACACTGTAAATTAAATATAGCCTTACATTCCACAAACTCTTTACATCAACAATTCACTTTCTTAAAAAACCATTTAACGCCAACAAAATTTGCAGGGGATATGCATAAACAGATGCATCAGTTGAAACGTTTGGTATGTAGGACAATCATAAAGGTCAATAACAACAATTTATTAAGAACACGCACAACACATAAGAACCAGTAATATTATTTCAGCGCATATATTCCACATAATAAACAATAGACATAAATTCACCACTACACACAAAACACTGGAATTATTGAAACCATGCATTAATGGAAAAAGAATGAATCGATGCGAAGCTCACTACATGCAAGCCCATCACCAAAGTAAAATATTGATCGAAGAACAGCAGGTCAATGGCATAAACCCTCTGAACGCACTGGCTCTAACGTCACGTGGCCAGCTACAAATTCCTTAACTGGCTCTCACGTCACGTGGCCAGCTACACATTCCCTAACTCGGTCTGATTCAGAACTTTGCAACATATGTACAATAATAAAGGTAATTCCACTATATTTCGATACCATTTATTTTGTTTCAAAATACTAAAGTTACGGTACTTGATACAATGGTACCCATTGCAGACCGAATAACCTATGCAGCCGCACCACCGAACTGACCACATCGATGTATTTTAATTGATTATTTATCATATGTAACAGTAGCAAAAAATAATTACAATCCCTGTTGATGGTCATTACACAGAAACATGTTGGAGCTGTTTAATGTTTAATTGTTTTCAAGAAAATTCAATTGTGCATCGTTTGGTAAAACACTCTTCGATATTATATATACTGGATATATTTAACTTCCTGCTGTATTCCTTACACGCACGAGCTGCGTTTCCTGATAAGTATTTTTATAAATTTCTTTCGTTTTTCTCTGATGATGGCTCTGAACAGCCCCCAAATTATAGGAGGTAATTATAATAAAACAAAAACATTAACAATTATAATAATACAAGCAAACCGACTGTCAGTGATTAGTGTATTCCACAATTTCCGTACATTTGTCAGCTATTGAAATGTTCAATAAAAATCAAATTTATTAGAACGTATCAAAAGAATGCCTCGTGATAAATTACGCACGATAATAAAAATTGCAGACCAACCTGTAGGGGAAATCAAGGAATACCACAGAAAAGACTGTTGAATATGTGAGACAGGAATAGGTCCATAAGTTGCCGAATTCCATTTTTGTGTGTTTGACACATAATAATTGTTGTTGTTGTGGTCTTCTTTCCTCCCTTTCTAGCATTCCTTTATATACTGTATGTAAGTCATAAACTTAAATTCATTATGCTTAGTTCTCGCCTTTCTGTAACACATACCATTTGTTTACACTTCCACTTCTCAGTAAGCAGACCAGGTAAGGGAGAAATATAATTTCCTTCTATTCCTTTCGGTTTATAACTGGAGGCGCTAAGTGTTTATTGTGCGAGCAGTGTGAGGATTAACGCATGTAACAGTAGCTGCTTTGTTCTGCAGCAGCAGTCTGCTGTGTATCTGGAACAGTGACTGGGCAACAGAGAATGGAGCTGGACGGTCAGTGAGTGTTAACGGTAATGAAGAGCTGCTGGCGAGATTTGTCACCAATATAGTTCAGTTGTAACTGCAATTATTCCATAATTAGACACAATAAAACTCCAGTACACTCTACTTGGGGATTATTGACAGTGTGTGCGGCCTGCCGGACTGTCCGTCGTAACCTGAGTTCCGAGATTCGTCTTTTCCTTGATGGTGATACTTGTGCATTTTAGTAATGATTGTCTGTAAGTGCATTTTGTTTGGCTCATTAATAATTGCCTAATAAAGGAAATTATGTAGAATAATGAATAAATCGGTACTGTCTCCTTTATTATGTGATTGACATAATTATTACATTCAAATCCACTGTGGAATTTCAAGGAGTTTTTACAATATTAACATGTATTATTCGCTCGTCAAGGTACGTGGTTTTTATACCACATGTGTTCTTATATGTTTATATTCCTTATATTCTGGCATTTCTCTCTTGTTAGCAATAAAATATTTGGTTGCAGGAAATATTCTTCTATTTGCCCTTTTTTTCGGGTAACATCGGGTACAGAAACAGTGAACACAGAAACGAAGACACAGCAAATATCCACAAAAGGCTGTGAATACCAACTTCTGTGAAGACTGAAAAGAAGTATTCAGTTGCAAATAAAATAATAATATTATTCAAGGTGTAAATATAAGACCCACCAACACACCTATCAGAAAGCAATATTTCTCCAATGAATGTTGTTGACATCAATGCAAATCCGTACGAATTGAAGGCCACTTATAAGAGAATCAAGAAAATTATTATTCCTGTGTGAATCGGCTGCATATAAACAAGTGAACCAATCAGAACTGCCGCAATACCTGAACACACACCTGACAAGAAACAAATTATTCGACCTCCAACCCACAATAAAAGTACACAAGGGGCAATAATACAAACCTTAGAGTTAACTTTAATTTCATGACGAATTTCATGACGAAATTCCTGTCCAAACTGAGGCCTGTCTTCCCACTTAAGATGATATCGGGAACACAGAATTCAAAGAGGTATGTCCTACACACAATTTGCATAAGCCTGAAAAAGTGTATGATAAAGAATGTCTTGTATACGTGCGGTTTCAAATACTGTTTCCATTTCCCCCAATATGTCCCACTCGAATTCATTTCGTTTGCCACAGCTCTCTTCTCGTCCTCCACTCTTTTCAAAAACTCTTCTACATCTCTCACCGCCTGAAAGGAAACATTATATATTATTTAAAACTTTTGTAGTTTCTTTTTTCGATACTTAAACTTGGCCATGAATTCCTGTCTCTGCTCACACCTAGTTATTTTGGGTAATTCACAATCATGTTTCTTTACTTATACCCGGTACTGTACTATACCAGTATTTCCAACCGTGTTGAGAATTGTTGTGTTATTAATAAACGTAAAATATTAATTAATTGCAAGACAGATTTTGCCTAACGTCTTTCCCATACCCACTGTATATGTAGAGAATTATACTCACACCTGGTCACTCACACTTGACATAATTCTCTGGACGAGAGATCGGCTTGTCACCGAAGCCTCGATGTTTAAAAAACACATAAAATTAACAACAGACGAACATTCACGCCGCCGGCGTTATTCGAAACCGCAATCCCGACAAGCGAGAGAATGCAGACCTAAGGGCACCCTCCGGGATCGGCTCACCCAATATTTCTAATTAAAGAGTGCCATTAGGAATATTTATCCTTCTTTAAAATGCATAAATCAACGTTATTATACTTGAGAAAAACCGGCTGTAAAGCCAAACAGTTCACTTCGTTATAAAAAAAAAATCAGAATGCGTATAAAATATTGAATTGGTCGCCTTTACGCCCTCTTGGTGTGACGCCTAGACGTAGGAAGGAATTTTGCCCAATCAAAGAGTCAGACTTCAGATAATTAAGGAAATGTGGGCATCGCAGGATATTCCAAGAACTCGTTTTCCAAATGAAATTTAACATATTTAAACAGGTTGGTGTCACAAATCAGTACGGTGGGACTTGAACCGCTGTAAGAATGCTGATACACGGAACATCACACCGAGTACGGAACCCAAACACACGGACAGCTTGTCAGCTCTGTCTGGCTAATTTCCCAGTATTTCCATTGCCATGCAGTCAGTCACACACACAAACTAAAGGCTTCCAAATGTTTCTGTTCCATAAGCTGTCAGTAACAGAAATAAACTGTGTTCGTGAATATGAATTGCAAAGTGAAACTTACTTCTCAGCTCCATGGCCTTCTAACAGCCTTGCCATACTTAACTGCGGACTGCCATTCTTTCCTATCAAGTGCTTTCTGTCATCATCACTTAAACTCCATTTCAGTTAGATCTTTCTCCACATCTCCCATCCAATTCATTCCAGGTCTTCCACATCTTCTACTTCCCTACTGTTTTACTCTCAAATACTTAAAATAGCCTTCCTTCATCCATTATTACTACATAGCCAATATATTCGAAAATTTATTTTTAATGCCTGTTACTGTGTCCAGATATTTATATAGCTCCCCCATTTCCTGATCACATTTCACTATCTCCCTCATTTCCGGATTAGAACCTACTGTCTACATTCCCCGCTCTACCACCGGTCCATATGCCCTTAACATTTCCCTGTACCATATACCCTGTCTTTACATATCCATCACATTCAGTGCACATGTTCACAATGTAACACACAATATATTTTGTTTAAACCTACAAATTTAAAACACTCTAAACAGTGCAGCAGAACATTTAACAATCGCCGTACCGCTGTAACATTTAATTCGAAATGAACAGCACGTCGATTGGTGTTCAAATTGCTGATAGGTTTTTTTGTTACAGAAGGGGAAAGGAAAAAAAAACGTGTCATTTTAGAAGAAACATTGGAGGATGTGAAGAGAGTTTGTAACTGCGGCGACAGTAATCTGATTTGAGAATACTTCATTTTATCTGACTGCTTTTATGACGCAGTGTATAACATAAATATGATCCAGTAGTGACGTACTTTACAGACGAACGAATTTAAATATTCGCTTAGTTTTCTTTCAACTTACTGGTTTCATGACGTATTAAAATGAACTTGTGCCAGTGTTGATTTACGTTACTGATGTAAGAAATTAAATATTCGCTTAAATTCTAATAGAACAGATATTGATCGGCAGACAATTCCAGTGGAAAAGTCACATGGCATTAAACTTGCAGTGCTGTGTGCTGTCAGTGCAACAGTAGCATTTCGACAGAGCCTCCTCTGGATAAAATTAATTCAGAAAGACACAACATGCACATTATCATTATGTATTTTCCTTATTGAAATGTAAGTACGAATAGTAGGAATTCCTGATCGCAAGGAAGATATAGCGAACGCTTTTAATAACAGTTTTGTTGACCGAATAACTAGCTGCCGTTTTGCAGTCTGCTGCTTCGACAAATCCGACACCAAGTGAATATCGTCTGAGCTTGAAGGGTGAAGTTCATAAAAATAATAAACAGACAAATGAAGGCCGTAAACAAAATTTCAATCTCGAATTATCTGCAGTTTCTAAACCGAAATTCAAACATTTCTTTATGCCGTATTGACCGGGTATCAAGCAGGTATGTGATTTGAAGAAGGTAATGTTCAGCACCTCTCTTAATGTCCATAAGTCGTACCGAAAGTTAGCTACTGTTGATCCAGTAAAGGTATTCTCCTTTCAATGGGACAACCTAAATCATGCACAACAGTGTAACTTGCTGCAGTGTGTCTGCCGTTCGGTAAATGTATAGGGTGTGAGTGAGTCTTAACTCTACATAATGTACAGATCCCCACAACCAACTGAAGACATTCCTTGCGTCGCTGATGTGGTTTTTTCTGACGTACCACACCGGACTGTCGTGCAGAAAACTGTAGCCCACTAGGGCTATCAATGCAATGCAAGCTCCCAGTCCTGCTGACATTTCCCAACTGATATTGACGCCAATTACATAAATCAGAAAGACGCCTATATAGTATGTCAGTGGGATGCAGGCAGAGAGAGTTCCTCTTAGCCTAGAATCAGGCTTCTCTTGCAGACGGAAATGTAACAATTGAAACATTACAGATTAATGAGAAAGTATAACACTCAGAATATCATCACCGTTCCACATCTTGTGCAAATCATTATTCGGTGAAAAACATTCCGTTAAACTCTACACAATATCAGCTCTTGATAAGCCTTATATGAACAACAAAGCAATGCGCTGCCAACACACATACAGTGTACAGTTACACGCAGCTCTGACAGACAGTCAATCACAGTAACTTTATGCTCTTTATCACATTTTATTTAATGCTAACTATTTCCGCCTTTTTGCCAAGACGTCATCAGGCAGTACGAATTACACAAGCAAATCTAATCCTGCACAATACCTAAAATATGCCATAAAAGCAGTTGTTAACTCGAAACTATGGGGAAACTTGTAAAGAGGAAGCCTCAGTAGGTAACAGCATAACAGTAAATTATACAATATATCATGTGCCCCATCCGTCCAAGTGTGTCACAACGGCCCCTCCCGGAACCTGTCTTCCCCCTAAGGCACCGCCACTCTTCTGCATCCACTGCTCACCTCCTCCAACCTGTTATTCCTAGGAACTGCAATGCAACACTCTAGACAACTTTCTACCTTCTTTTCTTGCTTTTCCTGCTGTAACTTTGTTGGTGAATTCCTCATTGAGAATTTTTTTTCCTCTGGGGATCCTTTAATCCGCCAATCTCAAGATGTGACACGCCCATCCCAGTCTTCTAATTTCAATACCATCCACTTCATTTATCCCTGTGTCTATTCCATTCAAAACGCCAGCGTTCTTTCCCCTGTATTGGCCACATATTGTTCTTAATATTTTCCTTTCACTTGCACTTCATAGATCCTTTAACTAAGCTACAAAAGCCAGCAGTGCAGTACTGCCAAAATATGAAGAAAATAAACATTTGCATTATTTTATCCTCGACTGTACCAATTTCCAAACATGTTTATTACCATTACTTAGGTGGGTTTGGATACATGTGTGAAGTTATTGGTTATGGAATGTGGGGAAAAGTAATATCTGTAATTAGGATGGAATAGAAGGGAAAATATTTAGTGTTGTTTTTTAATAATATGTATGAATGACGGTTATTATAGAAGGACACACTTCTACTTACGTATTGAAACCTCAGTACGGTATAACGCTCCCAATTTGTAAAGTCCTTCTTTTATACTGTGTTCTTAAGGGACGTGCTGAAGGAGATGGCATCATAAGAAGGGAAAATTGGACTTTAACAGTGTCATCTAGATTGCAGAATGTCTGCTGATTGAAAACGACTTCAGTCTCCTTCTAAACCTTTCAGCAAATTTTAATTCTTTAAACAATTCGGTAAATTAAAATTGTGTGGAAGCCGCGGTATTTTATTTTAGGTGATGATAAAGGGAACGAGAAATGTTAGGACACTTGGTATTTGGGACCGGATTGGAACTGACAGGGTACTGAATGTGCAGTGGTGTTGGTACAGTACAGTACAGTACAGTACAGTACAGTACAGTACAGTACAGTAGAGTACAGTACAGTACAGTACAGTACAGTACAATAGAGTAAAGTACAGTACAATAGAGTAGAGTAGAGCTCGCTACGGTAGAGTACAGTACAGTGCAGTACGCTACGGTAGAATACAGTAGAGTAGAGTAGAGTAGAGTACAGTGAGGGTGTAGTTTTCGTTCAGTGCTGTACACAAGAACTTAATATATAAATTAATATTACTGAATGTTTCCATATATTTGCTGATTATTGGGAGTTACGGAATTTAGGTCTTGATCAGTCGGTCCTTCTCACTCCAGCATGGCACATTCTAGCCGCGAATATATTGAATAAGCTGTCTTGGAAAGCCGTCAAGGTGTGGTCATACAGTTTCGGTGTTGGGCGAGGTGCTTACAATTGCTCACTCTAAAAGGTAACTAGGTTATATAACACATTCTCCTCAGTTACCTTCAATGCTATGCACAAAAACCGAAACAAGAAAGAGATTCTAACCGAAAAATCCGGTAAGGTGTAGACTGCGTTTACAAATTTTGGCAATTAGACTTACCCCATCGTGCGGTCTTCTAGAAATTCAATTTAAGAATAGTCCATACTACAAATAATAATGAAAACAGAATTCTAAATATAAATAAACAATAAAATTAAAAATCCAAATTTGTACATAGTGGTGTCTGCCAACTGACTTGCACTGCCTGTGGATAAAATTATATTGTTTAAGCCAGTACATTTGTACACCAGTTTTAATGAATATTAGCTATCTTTTCAAGATAACAGTAAAAATTCCACGTTTGCACTACATATGTTTAACAATACACATGCCACATGCCAACAGACAGCATTATGCAAACACAACTTGTAGCTAACACAAGCAGTGAGCACAAGAGAGTGGTAAAGCAGGTGGATAGTTGTAATGTTGTGAAATGGATAGAGAAAATTGTATTGAATTGTGCTGTGCTGTTAATAGTGATAACGGTACAGCAGACAGGGGATAGTTGTAATGTTGCGAACTGGATAGAGAAAATTGTATTGAATTGTGCCGTGCTGTTAATAGTGATAGCGGTACAGCAGACAGTGGATAGTTGTAATGTTGTGAAATGGATAGAGGAAATTTTATTGCACTGTGCTGTGCTGTTAATAGAAATAGCGGTACAGCAGAGTGGATAGTTGTAATGTTGTGAACTGGATACAGGAAATTGTATTGAATTGTGCTGTGCTGTAAATAGTGATAGAGGTAGAGCAGAGAATGGATTGTTGTAATGTTGTGAACTGGATAAAGAAAATTGTATTGAATTGTGCTGTGCTGTTAATAGTGATAGCGGTACAGCAGACAGTGGATAGTTGTAGTGTTGTGAACTGGATACAGAAAATTGTATTGCATTGTGCTGTGCTGTTAATAGTGATAGCGGTACAGCAGACAGTGGATAGTTGTAATGTTGTGAACTGGATACAGAAAATTGTATTGCATTG
>Ga0123355_10020532_pt1 | contig 10553 bp, 14 predicted proteins | sample TergutEmb28metaG_3_FD_89872 | JGI IMG/M metagenome (GOLD analysis project Ga0123355, IMG submission 89872) | Embiratermes neotenicus P1 segment gut microbial communities from Petit-Saut dam, French Guiana - Emb289 P1 | ecosystem: Host-associated > Arthropoda: Insects > Digestive system > Gut ... | reverse complement strand
GGCTGTGCTTGCTACCACCTACGGCAAAAAAACTGCTTCGCACCGGTTTGTGCGCGGCAAGCTCGAAAACGGCCGGGTCACTTTGCCCCGGGGACACTCACCCGGGCAGCTGCGTTCGATGGTGGAATGCAATTGCCTTGTGGAAATCCCACCCGATATTCAAGTCCGCGAAGGATGCCTGGTAAGTGTGTATTTAATGTGAGCATGTGCGTGAATTAAGCAAGAGTGTCGGCTTATGCCGACACTCTTTTGATCTTATATGATTACCTGCCGGATTCGCATTTAGGGTCATTCTGCTCTCCCCGTTTATATTTCGAGTATATCGCCGGGCTGGCAATCCAAAACATTGCATATAGCTTCCAGCGTAGAAAAACGTATCGCGCTGATTTTGCCAGTAATGTTGGATAGATTCACATTTGAAATGCCTACCTTTGCGGCAAGCTCTCCGAGAGAGATCTTCCTGTCGGCCATTACGCTATCGAGTAGTAATATGATTGGCATACCCTTCACCTCCCAGCGTTGTATCGCTTTCGATTTGCAGAAAGCAACAGTAATCAAAAGCATACTCTATGGCGAAAACAATAAAGGCGAAGATAGTTGTAATCATATATCCTGCCGTAGCAGTCCTCATTGACATTCGCTAACAAGTAATATAAAATCACATTTGGGCAGGCAGCTAAAACCGTACCTTCCCAATTACTATATGGGGGCGTTTATGCTCAATCATTCGCTGGTAAAGACTCTTTTATCCCTGCGCGGCAATCCACGGGCATGCGTGTACACCGAGCCGCTGTGGGGGATACCGTTTTATTTGTTTATGCCGTTTATGTCGGTTTACATGGCTGCGCTTATGGTGACAGACCAGCAGATCGGCATTATAGCGTCGGTGCTTATGCTGCTTAGCGCAGTGTCGTCTTTTTTGGGCGGTGCCATTACCGACAAGCTCGGGCGCAAAAAGACCACCTTTATCTTTGACGCGGCTTCGTGGTCAATACCCTGCCTGATATGGGCCTTTTCGCAGAATTTCTGGTGGTTTTTAATCGCCGCTATGTTTAACGGCCTGCGCGAAGTCACAGCTAATTCTTGGAATTGCCTGCTTGTAGAGGACGCGCCGAGAAACGCTCTTGTCGATATATACATGTGGGTACATATATCACAGCTACTGGCTGTGTTTTTCGCGCCGCTGGCAGGGCTTCTTGTCGGTGGTGTGGGACTTGTGCCAGCTGTGCGCATCTTGTTTTTGCTCTCCTTTGTTTCGATGACGCTGAAATTCCTCATCCTCAACAAATATTGCGATGAAACAGAAGTCGGCAAGCAGCGCCTTGAGGAGACGCAGGGGGTGTCTTTTTCTGCTCTGATTTCGGGATACGGTGCGGTTGTGCGCAAACTTTTCTCATCACCGCAAATGGTAATAACGCTATCGATTTCCGCGTTTGTCATGATAACAGGCATGGTCACGCAGACATTTTTCGGATTATATGCAACGCGCGAGCTTCTAATGCCGGAGCATTTTTTGGCATATTTCCCAATGATACGCGCGGCCACCATGCTGTCATTCCTGTTTATAATCCAACCGAAAATCGCGCGGTTCGGCCTGAAGGGGCCTATGATTATGGGCGTATGCCTGTACATTGCCGCCTACGCTTTGCTGATATCAATGCCCGCAGGAAACCTGTGGCTGCTGGTAATCTGCCTCTTTTTGGAGTCCTGCGCCCACGGGCTGGTGCTGCCGCGCAGGGATTCAATCCAGGCGCTGTTCATTAACCCCGAGGAGCGCGCAAGGCTCAACAGTGTACTGTCAACGATTGTGTTGCTGACAACGATACCGTTTGGCTATCTGTCGGGGTGGTTGTCCGGCATTGACGGGCGGTTGCCGTTTGTAATGATTATAGTTATCTTTTTTGTTCAGCTGACTGTTGTGCTTGGCAGCCGCTCGCTTTCGACGAAGAATGTCAGGGCGATGGAGGCCGCGCAGGTGTGATGGAGTGAATGGATTAATTGTGTTATAATTGGCGGTACAACTTTTTTCTTCGGGCATAAATGTGAACGTATATTATTTATATTTTCGATGCCTTATTTGCGAGAGGGTGATGTTATGAGAAGGATTATAAATATTGGGCTCATTTTAGCAATTTGCTTATTGATTACAGCTTGTTCTGCCAACAATGATAACGTGCCGGTTGAATCTGAACCGCTGGCAGACATTTCACAAGTTGCGCCGAACCCACCGTTGCAGGTTGACTCACCTACTACTCCAACGGAAGAAACAGAAAACGCCCAGCCGCTTGATTATTCGAATTATGTAGGTGTTTGGCGGGGCTATGCGATTGCAATTTCTTACACATTAGTAATTACAGATGTTATAGAAAATGAGATGACATTTCTTTTTGTTTATCTTAACAGGTTGTGCCCAAAAGGGGATACGCCAGACATGACGTCACCTGTTTATACCATGCCGATTATTGACAACCAAATCATATTTGTGAATGAAGGCATAAGAGTTTCCGGAGAACAATTTACACACACTCGAACGCTAACATTTTATGATGACCATATAAGCCTTTTAGAAAGTAACACTAATTATGATGGACATGAATTTGGATTTTGAGTGGCGGCTTAGACGGTTATCTTAATTATACATATCTAATAAGCATCTACATTCTACTTAGCGCCAAAGAGTCACAACGCCCGAGCGGTGCAGCCTTACCAAAATTTGCGCGATGATCGGGAACAGGATCATCCCCAAAACACCCATAAGCTGGAATCCCGCGTAAATTGCGCAAAGCGTTACCAGAGGGTGAAGGCCAAGCTGCCCGCCCACTATCCGCGGTTCAAGGAATCCGCGTACCACAGCAACGATAAGGTAGAGTACAAGCAAGCCAAACGCCAGCGGCAAATTGAGCCGCAGAAGCTCAAACAGTGCCCAGGGTATCAGAATCCCGCCGACGCCCAGCACGGGAAAGAAATCTAACACCGCAATGCCAAGTGCAATAAGCAGCGCGTTGTTTACGCCCAGAATAGTCAGGCCGACGGCCAGCTCGACAAACGTTATGCTCATGATTTTCAGGTAGGCGACAAGATAGTTGCCCACGGCTTTTAGGGCGTCATTTTTTATTTTGAAAATTAGCTCGCGGTGCTTTTCAGGGATCTGGCTACTAAGAAATCCAGTTATCTGCTGATAATTCATACTGATTATCAGGGATGACATAATCGTGAAGAAAAATGCCAGCAAAAATCCGGGAAGCCTCGCGCCCAATGTTCCCAAAAAGTTGAGTGCAGTGGTAGAAAAGGCAAGAAACGCACTTCTAAAGTCTTCAAGGGTTAATGTAAGGGCCTGGTATCCATCAACCTCCGGGAAGACGTCGCCAAATGTATTGTTAAAAAATTCTCCCACTGTCTGGAAGGCAGGTTCCAGCGCACTTTCGTAAAAATAAGGTAGACCGTAAAATAATCCGCGAATCACGGCAACCAGCCTGGAACCGCCCCATACCAGCAAGAGCCCTATAATAGCATAGGCGAAGATTACAACCAAAAAGCCCGCCAGCTTTGAGCCCAGCCCGCAGCGCTCGGTCAAAATACGGACGACTGGCTTAAAGATCATGGCAATGGCCCAGCCCATGATAAAAGGCAGCAGCCAGGGCACCAAAAACCTGACCGCCAAAAAAATGAGGGCGGCAACCAAAGCGATATACGCAGTGTTTACGATAAATGTTTGTCGTCGCTTGATTCTTTCGTCCATTTAAGCATCTCCTATATGTCGTGGCAGTTTGTGGCGGTTTATGTTTTGCCTGTTTGTAGATTGCTTATTCTATAACGTTATCTGTGCGCTTGTATTTGTTGTAAATTCGTTTATGGAAAATATATAAGGGTATGAGACCGGGAATGAATAAAACCAACATCAAAACAAGACCCGCAATGTCATTGAAAAGCGATAATATGCCTGCCACAACGAAACAGGCCGCATAGATTGTCCACATTAAAGCATTTGCTCGGTTATAAGCAAAAATATCTGTTATTTCTTCCGGCTCTATCGTAGTCCCTGAAAAAAGTGTATTGGTTTGCGGCGTTTAGAAATCCAAATAGCGCACCCCAAAAAAATCAGAAAACACGACCAGCTCGCAATGGCAACACCCAAATCCATCATCAATCCTCCCTGCTAACTATATTAAGAAAATATAATTTTCAATCTAATTTCTTAGCCGCCAACTTCAGCAGTATATCACGATCGTTTTTTTCTGGCTCCCTCCACACAAGTTCCAAAAGCTCGCGCAAAATCCTGCCGGTTTCGGGGCTGGGCTCAATCCCGGCAGCTATAAGGTTGTCGCCGTTTATTGCCAAGTCCGCCAAGGTAAGACAATCCCCCGCTACAAGGATTTGCTCGATCATCGCCCTTATCTGCCTGTAGTGGTTAAGCCTTTCAGCGCAAAGCGCGGATTTGGCCCGGTTGTCGGCTTCTTTCAAATCCATAAGCTCCCGGGTGAACTCGACGCCGTGTTCCCCGAGAAAACGGCGCAAAACGCCAAGCTGCGCGAGAAGCCTTTTGTTGTGGAAGGCTATCAGCTTTTCAACATGCCTGGCGGTTTTGGCCGGGTAACGCAGGCGGGCCAATATCTGCCGCGCGATTTCCGCGCCCGCCCGTGCATGGCCCTTGTAATGCCCTTGCCCATTTTCGTCCACGGTGGCTACATACGGTTTGCCGATATCGTGCAGAAGCAGGCTTAGCCGCAGCGAATGTTTCCGCTCGGCAAAAGATAGTGCGGCAAAGCTGTGCTCGTCCACTGTGCGATCGTGATAAGGGCTGCGCTGGTCGAAACCTATCGCGGGCGCAAATTCAGGCAATATCTCGCTCAAAATGCCGCTGTCCGTGGCCAGTCGCAGGGATTTGTGCGCACTCCTGCCCATGATAAGTTTGTCGAGTTCGCTGCAAACACGCTCTGGAGAAACAGCCGCCAACAGAGATTTGCGCGCCTTGGCGCCGGCTAAAGTTTCGGTGTGGGGCTCAAAGCCCAGTTGCGATACAAAGCGAAACAGCCGCAAAATACGCAGGGCGTCTTCTTCAAAGCGGTTAAGTGGGTTGCCTACGCAGCGCAAAATACCCGCAGACATATCATCCTGCCCTCCGAAAGGATCGCAAAGACCATCCCGTGGATGATAAGCCATGGCGTTGACAGTAAAATCCCGGCGGGCGAGATCTTCTTCCAGGCTCAGGGTAAAGTCAACAGTATCGGGGCGGCGGTGATCCAGGTACTCACCATCCCGGCGCAAGGTTGTGGCCTCAACAGACATATCCTTGCCCAAGAGTGTAAGAGTGCCGTGTTTCAACCCGGTGGGGAGCGTGCGCACTTTATTTTTGAAGGCGGCCTGCATTTGCCCGGGCAGCGCGCTGGTGCAGATATCCCAGTCCGCTGGAACATGCCCCAGCAGGCTATCCCGCACACAGCCGCCTACAATATGGGCAGTGTGGCCGCTTGTCTCAAGCAAACTGATGCACTCAAGCACAAAGTCAGGCATAGCGATTTTCATCCAAACGAAATCCTTTCGCTTATTTTTTAGTGTAAATGTTATATAATATAAAAGTGGTTGCCGTTAAGAATATATACGCCCTTCTGTAAACATTATAACACATGGAAATGGATGACAGAAGTCGGAAGATAGAAGCTAGAAATACATTTGGTAGATAGCGCTGCTAGCGCTGATCTACCTTCAGAACACACTTCTCTCCACCTACAATTATTTGACAGTCAGAGAAACTTTCTCGGAGGAATGGAAATTAGTTTTAACTTCTTCGGCTAAGCCTATGGTTCTTGAGATAACTAACCCCATTCTTGTTTTTTTGAGAGGAGCACTTTTTTATTTTGGCCCCCGCTGAAATAATTAGAACCCTTTTTGCCAAATGTCTTGACAATTTATCATAGGTAGGTTATTATAAATAATCGTGGATATAAATGAACCATTAGCTCAGTTGGTAGAGCATTTGACTTTTAATCAAAGGGTCCAGGGTTCGAGTCCCTGATGGTTCACCAGCGGCGAACTGCCGCGGCCACTTCGCGCTTCCAGTTTGTGGGGGCGCGTTTTGTTTTGCGCCCGCGTCCAAAAGTTCGCCTTTATCCACTTCTGCTCCGCCACCGTGTACCGATATAAGCGTATACCCGACTTTTGTCAGGGGACGGTTGCAAGCGAGCCACAGTTTTATAAAGCTCGTAAAAGACAGCGAACGGTGGCAACAAATATTTCGCCGGGCAACATAAAAGACGAAATTTACATCAGCTGGCGCAAAAGCCACCAGCAAATCGTCGCTGTCATGATTTGTAGTTATTTTGCATCTATATTACTTTGCGCAAAATTCCAAAGGTCTGAGCACATTTCGTCGATTCCGCGCTGGGCAGCCCAGCCAAGCAGTTTTTTTGCCTTGGACGGGTCTGCGTAACTTGCGGCTATGTCTCCCGGGCGGCGGGGCTGAATTTTATACGGAATTTTTACGCCTGAGACACGCTCAAATGCCGCGACCATCTCAAGCACACTGGTGCCTATGCCTGTACCAAGATTTACGGCCTCTACACCTTTGTTCTGTATGACATATTCAAGCGCCTTCAAATGCCCCACAGCGAGATCGGACACATGCAGGTAATCGCGTACGCCTGTGCCGTCCGGTGTACCGTAATCGTTGCCGAATATATTGAGGTGTGGCAGCTTGCCGGTAGCCACCTGCGCGATATACGGGGTCAGGTTATTCGGGATACCGTTTGGGTCTTCTCCTATCAGCCCGCTTTTGTGTGCCCCAACAGGATTAAAATACCGCAGCAGGGAAATTCCCCATTCGGGATCGGATATGTATAGGTCGCGCAAAATTTGCTCAACCATCAGCTTTGTCCACCCGTAGGGATTGGTAGCCGATAGTGGGTAATTTTCGCGGAAAGGAACATCCCGGTTCAGGCCGTACACAGTTGCCGATGAAGAAAACACCATGCGTTTGCACCCGTTTTCCTTCATAGCTTCGCACAGGTTCAGCGTGCCGGTGATGTTGTTTTGATAATATTTAAGCGGTGCTTGTACCGATTCGCCCACAGCTTTGAGTCCCGCAAAATGAATCACACTGTCGATTTTGTGGCCGTCGAATACTTTTCCAATGTCCTCGCAGTCAAGAAGATCAACCTCGCACAATGCGGGTTTGCGCCCTGCCAGTTGCCCAATACGCTGCACGGTTTCCAGCTTGGCGTTGGAAAAGTTGTCGAGTATAATTACATCATACCCTGCGTCCAAAAGCTCAAAGCAGGTATGGCTACCGATATATCCCGCGCCGCCCGTTATCAGAACTGCCATTACATTCACTCCGTTATATGCCAATTATTTCGAGCGATAATCACTTCATTGTAACATTAACATTCTTTTTCTCAGATTACAAGGGTTTGCGAGTGAAGGGGCTCTTGTTATCGATGAAGCATCGACATCCTTGTTGCGTGGAATTAAAAATGCTATAATGTCCACAGAAGTGCGTGGACATTATACTTATGCGCAACGCCTCGCCGCTAAATCGGCAACCGGCTCTTTATGCGCAACTATATCATACCTTGCAGGTATGATATAGTGTCCACAAGTAGGGCGACTCCTGTTTTTATAAAGAAAGGATGATTAGATTGCGCCTGGATAAATACCTTAAAGTTTCCCGCCTTGTAAAGCGCCGCACAGTGGCCAACGAAATCTGCGATGCTGGCCGCGTTACCGTCAACGGCAAAGCGGCCAGAGCCTCATACGCAGTCAAAGAGGGGGATCTCATAGAAATCAGCCTTGGAAACCGCCCCCTTAAAATAAAGGTTCTACAAGTTAAGGAACACGTAGCCAAAGATGGCGCCGCCGACCTTTACAAAGTTGTGGAAAGTTAAGGCTGCCACCTAAAAGCATACAAGCTGTGTTATAGGCATATACATGGAACAAGCACACTTTATGTATTTGGGGAGGTTTTAAACTGATGGCGGAAGAAAAGAAAGTGTTCAAGACAGCCCACAATATTATTATAGAGAACCGCAAAAACATCACAGTTTCCGGGGTTATGGATATTGACAGCTTTGACGAGGAAAGCGTTATCCTGTTTACCGAACTCGGCGAATTGGCGATAAGGGGAATAAATTTACACATCAATAAGATAGATGTAAACGCCGGTGACCTGACAATGGAAGGGGAAATCGAAAGCCTAACCTATTCCGAAAATGGGCCGCGCAAAGGTTCCGGCTTCTTTTCCAAGCTGTTTCGATAGGGGAGAGGCAGCTTGGGAATATATCTGGCCGAGCAAACGATGCTCTTTGTTAAGTCTATCTTGCTGGGTTGTGCTTTTGGCCTGCTTTACGATGCCTTGCGGATTACTCGCATTGCCGTGCCGACTGCGAAGTGGGTAATATTCATTGAGGACGTGCTGTTTTTTCTTACCTGCGCGGTGGTGGCCTTCTTTTTTCTCATGCGCACAATCGACGGTCAGGTAAGGTTTTTTATATTCATCGGGGCGATATTGGGCATAGTGCTGTATTTTCACTCCGTAAGTATTTTGGTAATGGGTGTGAGTGAAGCGGTTATCCGCATAATTAAGGCGGCGTTGAGAGTATTTTACCGATGGTTATTATTCCCAATATGGCAGCTTTTTTACAATATTGTTGTGCTGTTTATGCGCCCGGCGCGATTTTTGGGCTCGCAGTTTAAAAAAACTGTACAAAGATGTAAATATAGCTTGAAAGTTAAGCGCGAAGTGTTGTATAATCAGCTAAGAAGCATAGCTTCCGGCAAAGCCATGCAAAAACGGGAGAAAAAGCAAAGGACGTCAAGAGCCAATGTTAAAGAGCGCGTCACAAAATAAGCGCAGACCTAAAAGTTTAATGTTTCGGATTTGCATCTTTGCGTTTGTAATTTATGCGACGGTGCTTTTAATTGACATGCAAATAAACTTGGGCCACCGCAGAAGGCAGCTGAGCGAGCTTGAGCAAAGGGTGGAAAATCAGAGGATAGCCAACAAGGAGCTGGAACGCCAGCTAAGCCAGAATATGGATCAACAATACATTGAGCGTATTGCCCGGGAAATGCTCGGCTTTATATCACCGGATGAAACGGTATACATTGATATTTCGGGCAGTTAAGGTAAGGCGGCAACCGGTAAAGTAAAAGGCGAATGCTTTTTCATAAATTTTAAAAAGGGCTATAACAAGGAGGCAATCTTTATCAGTATGCAGCTTGAGATTGGTGCGATTATTGAGGGGAAGGTAACCGGCATAACAAAGTTCGGCGCGTTTGTCGAGTTGCCGGGCGGCAAAACCGGGATGGTACATATTTCCGAGGTCAGCACCACGTATGTTAAGGAAATCAGCGATCATCTGAGCGATGGCCAGGTAGTCAAAGTAAAAGTCCTCAAAATATCGCCGGATGGCAAGGTTAGCCTGTCTATCAAACAATGTATGGAATCGCAGCTGCCTTCTACACCCCAGCAGGAGCAGCGCACAGGCGGGCCGCGCCCCAAGTCTGGCCGTTCCTTTAAAGATTCGGGCTGGCAGGGCAAAAAGCCACAAGCGGAAGCGACCAACTTTGAGGATATGCTAAACCGCTTCAAGCAAACTAGTGAAGACAAAATGTCTGACCTCAAACGCACTGTGGACATGAGAAAGGGCTCTTCTCGCCGGGGGGGCACCCGTTAAATAAACGACAAGACAAGGTGCTCTCCACGGGACAGCGCCTTGTTTATATTTTTACGCTTTTAAGCGGGATTTGCTTTTGTTTTCCGACCAACTATGATATAATATCCATAATAATGGCACGGACACTATATTTATGCCAGGCGCCTCGCACCTACGGGGTAACCAGCTATTGATGCGCAATTATATCAAGCAACTAAAGCCACAACCAACTAACTGTTGGATAAGACACATTCAAAGGAGTTGACCCTATGAACATCAACCTTACCGCGAGAAACACCAGTGTGCGGGAATCTTTCAAAGAGAGTTTAGAGAAAAAACTTTCCAAGCTGGATCGGTTTTTCGACGAGTCAGTAAACGCCAATGTTACGGTGATACATGAAAGCGGCAGGGAAACGGTAGAGATTACCATCAAAGCAGGCGGGATGTTTTTCCGCTCTGAGAAGACCACAGGCAACCGCTTGGACAGCCTTGATGCGGTTGTAGACGCCCTTTTCCGCCAAATTGTGAAGAACAAGACCAAACTTGAAAAGCGCTTGCGCAACGCGGCCTTTGCCCCCGGTTACGACAATGACTTTATCGGCGCCCCCGATACCTACGATGTGGTAAAATCCAAACGGTTCCATGTAAAACCCATGGATGTTGAGGAAGCCATTTTGCAAATGAACCTTATTGGCCACAACTTTTATATGTTCCGCAATATTGACGGCGGAGAAATATGCGTAGTCTACAAACGCAATGATGGGCACTACGGCCTCCTTGAGCCGGAAGACGAATAAACAGCAACTTTAAACCGCCACCGATTTTTAGTCGGTGGCGGATCGTTTTGTTGTTATTTTTATGAAGTTCTTGCTAACCTTAAATTTAAATCCGCAATCACTCCTC
>Ga0123355_10020531_pt1 | contig 10554 bp, 6 predicted proteins | sample TergutEmb28metaG_3_FD_89872 | JGI IMG/M metagenome (GOLD analysis project Ga0123355, IMG submission 89872) | Embiratermes neotenicus P1 segment gut microbial communities from Petit-Saut dam, French Guiana - Emb289 P1 | ecosystem: Host-associated > Arthropoda: Insects > Digestive system > Gut ... | reverse complement strand
ATGATATGCCGTTCCCACAGTTAGTAATATTATGATATGCCGTTCCCACAGTTAGTAATATTATGATATGCCGTTCCCACAGTTAGTAATATTATGATATGCCGTTCCCACAGTTAGTAATATGATATGCCGTTCCCACAGTTAGTAATATTATGATATGCCGTTCCCACACTCGCCGTTTCAGCTATGACTGCTACAACCGGCAGTCGGGAGCCATTACTTTGGGTTGTTTCAAGAATTCTTAGTGTAATAATCAAGTTTTAGTAGCAACAAATGTATAATATTCCTCGTTATAACAACGTATCGCTTGGTACGTGAGTACCATGTTTCGTGAAGAATGTATTGGCTTTTTGCATGAAGATGGAAACGGTATGCTCTTCCGAAACACTACTTATAATCCACTAGACTATAATCTGTCCAAACTCAAAGGACTGCAGTGTTTTATCATTAAGTTTGGGATGAACAACTCACGAAGAATTAGATGAGCTGGGCGTGTGGCACGAATGGAAGGAAACAGAAATGCGTGCTTGGTTTTGGTGGGGAAAGGTAAAAGAAAGAAACCGGTTTGAAGAGCTGCACGTAGACGCGAGTATAATATTAAAATAGATATCCAAATAAAAGAGTAAACGGGTTACTTCTAGGCCTTCCAAGCTGTCGCTTTCCTTCACGTTTTACTACAAAACCCTACATGCATATAGCACCTCCCCCATTCACGTCACATGACCCGCCCATCCAATTCGTCTTGGCTTGATCAGGCAATAATACCCAATATTTGGTACAAATAATAAAGCTTGTCGATAAGCACTTTACTCCAGCATTTTTTCACTCCGCCCAACTCAGACCAAACTTTCTTCGTCAGAACCCTACTGTCGAACACCCTCAACCTATGTTCTGTCCTTAACGCGAGAGACAAATTTTCACTTTTCCTTTAGCACGCGCCAAGAAATGAAGACAAATGGCATATCTTGGCAAACAAAGTCATATTTCGAACTGGGTTTTAATTTTCAAAAGAGGCACTTGAAATGTTATGCGAGTAAGCCACCTGTTGTAACGTGCATTGTGAGAAAACTGGGCAAAATGATACTGAATATGGGCCTATCAAGTATTGTTCTGAGAATTATCGTGTGGGACCCTCGAGATTATAAATTTTATGAGGTACTAAATCGGTATTGAAGCAGTAAATACTTGCTCGAATATCCACAACAACCTGACTGGGTAGTCATAACCTGAAAAGGGGGGGGGGGGGTAATTTTTTCCCCTTCCCGCGCCCCAAGGCAAAGGATCAGCCAGGCAAAATAAGCAGCAAATCAGATTTGTAAATCGTGTGGAAAATGAAACTTTATCAAGCGTCTGAATTATCACCCAGCCAGTACTGCTTATACCTGACTTGAAAATCTCCCAAACTCGCGATTTGCTTTCACAAAAGGCTTGCGTAAGGCAGATGGGCATTGACACCACACCCCACTCTGTTCATCTCTTAATTCCGGTCAGGTAGGAATTAAAGGCACTCGACAAGATCCCCCCTCCCCCCTCCACCGCCCTGGCATCCACTTCTCTGCCAACAAGCACTTAGCAAGCGGGAGTCATGATTGATAGCACGGGCATGTCAGGGTAACAGGAATTACGAGTTTGGCGTTCGCGTTTGGATTGTTCCTACGCCAGCATCTGAGTACGGTTTCATTTGTTGGCGTGGTCAGTGAGTGGAAGAGAGTGGATAGTGTTTGGGTAGAGTCAAGGGTCAAATTGCGAAATACTGAGGGTATTTGTTGTAGCCATATTTGAAGCCAAGTACAATGCAGTTTAAAGACTCAGGACGGAATTTAAACACAAGTGTTCACATATGAATATTTTCCCTGCTTCCTGCCGCTACCTTAATACAGAACACATACATACATCTGCATTATTACGTTCTCCTTCCAAAACTTATGGTAACCACAGTTGTTACAGCGATATGTAAATACAGCGGTAGAATTTTGCCGTTTGACCCGAATCGTCGTTCTCAAGCAACATTTAATTACACTGTACAGTAATTTAATGTCTCTGCACCACATGAAGGTGTGTAGGAAGTGGAGGTGTAGCCCCACTGAGTCTTAAACTCGAAAGATGATGGAGGTAATAGGTCACCTTTAGGCCCCGAGGGGATTCCGTGACAGAGGAGGCCGCGGTGCCGTTGAATAGGTGGTTGGATGGTAGGGAGGGCCGGTCTGAGGCTGCGCAAACGGAGAAATGTGTTAGCACTGCCGGAAGTTGAGCCAAAATCCCTCGGTTGTCCAGCCATTACATCAATTGAGCTGTATGTTCAGTTAAATGACCATACGTTATGTCAATTCCAGTGACCCCGACGCTCGTTTCCTTCAGCTTGGTGTTACCATCCTATAAAACTTCTTAGCATCAGGACCCAGAACACCGGAGTCTACGTAATTTCGGCTTGCATTAAATTCGTGGAAATATTTCCATGCCGTATGGTTTCGTATTTCCTTACCTGCCTCTCAAGTACTTACTTACTGCATGGAGCAGAGTCCTTCCTGAGAAAGTAACCGGTTTGCAGCTAGTCAAGAAATTCCCCAAATTTTATGGAACTCGAAGGTTCATTACCGCACTTACAAGTGCCCGCCACCTGTCCCTATCCTGAGCCAGCTCGATCCAGTCCATGCCCGCACATCCCAATTCCTGAAGAGTCATCTTAATATTATCCTCCCATCTACGCCTGGGTCTCCCAAGTGGTCTTTTTCCCTAAGGTTTCCCCACCAATACCCTGTATACGCCTCTCTTCTCCCCCATACACGCTACATGCCCCGCCCATCTAATTCTTCTCGATTTTATTACCCGAACAATATTGGGTGAGAAGGACAGATCATTAAGCTCCTCTGTATGTAGTTTTCCGCAGGTATTTACGTGTATTTTCATTTCAGGATATGATATCGCCATATCACATATATCACCAGAGACACCGTCATATTATCAGGAACTTTACTGTCTCCTAAATCCCTCTGAAACAAAGCCAGTCATGCATGTGTTATTGTAACAGCCATTTGACGTCATTAACACTTTCAGTGTTCACAATGAAGGGGAAACGACGCTGGGGATTATTAATGGATGGTTACGTCAACATCATTGGTGGCTTTAATATCTGAGCTGTATTTAGGGTTTCATAGGTTTGTTCAGGCCGTCGGGCGAAGCCTGCATTTCATCTGAACGTTCAACAAACAATTCCGGGCACTTTACAAATCCTACTTTTCCTCTTACTTTACGCAATTATTGTCATTAGCATCCTCCTCACCACATTACGTCATATGACGTGCAGCCACAATATCCACGCGTTAATCCGCGCCTCGATACAGCGGTCATTTTCCTGATCATAGAGCAAACCAAGGCTCAATTTCACCTGTGGACGTACTGCCATATCATACGCTATGTTATATGACATACTTGGTGTTCAACTATGTCTTCAACCTCTCCTTATACCTCACAGAGAATTCATTCTTTGTTATACGCTCCATAATCGAATGTTTCTTCGGCCTCACCGCGCAGCTCATGGAAAAGAGATGTGACTCACTCACTCACTCACACGAAGATTGTCATGAAATGAAACGTTGCCTTCGTGTAGTGCGTAAGTGCAAATGCATTGTGTATTAAAATTATTGGGTTTAAAACCAAAATTTGTCATCTTTGCCTTGTTTGTAATTGTTGAAATAAAAACAGTATTTTGTATAGTACAAGTTGCATGTATGTCTGTGATCTGTTTTTGTAGTATTGTCCAATTTCAGTCAAGATCAGAGTAAGCCGACAAATGGCAGTACGAATTCTGAATGTCTGATTTGGTGACAGTGCGTTGTTTCAGGAGAATTAACGTGCTTTGTTATAATCATTAGTGGTTGTATTACAAAGCGTCAGGCTCCACTGTTGTTTCCTCTCTAGCATGGATATCTCCCATTCTGATTATATAATGCTATCAAAACCAGTGTCACACCCATACATTAGTACTGTCATTCTGTGAAATAATAATGGAAACAACCAACTAGATGCAACAATAATAATTTATTAATAATTTCAATCAGCTCAACGTGTTTCGGGCGATAATTTCGCCCATCCTCAGGAGCACTAGACTGAATTTACAGCTTGTGGTATAAAGCACTGACGATACTGCCTGCAGGCAACATCGTCCGTGCTTTATACCACAAGCTGTGCTCCTGAGGATGGGCGAAATTATCGCCCGAAACACGTTGAGCTTATTGAAATTATTAATAAATTTTTATTGTTGCATCTTGTTGGTTGTTTCCATTATTGTATCAATGATGCACCGTCACAAAGACATCAAACCCTGTGAAATATATTTCAGCAAAACAAAACTTCCTTAATGGTAGGATTTTTAATGAATGGCAAGAAAGTTGGAAAGGGGCTTGAATTGGTAGGCCCTACCGGTACTTCCCTGAAGCGAATGGCGGATAGCTGATCGTCGGCCGCTGTACGAACCCTTGATGGCGAAAATATGAAGCAGGGTGGCCAACTAACGAAACTGATATTCTGCATTGTCCTCTTGCTTCGCTGTCCGGTGGAGTGACGCGATGCCAGGCTTCGTACATTTCTCCTGCGAGAGACAGCCCCGTCTTCAGTTCTAGCTTTCTACATTCGAGTTGAAACTAGAATGGAAAGTGCCGTACGCGGAAAGCGACCATTAGCTTCGTCATGCCTGATCGTTGTTCTCCGTTATTCTGCCCCTCCGCATGGAACAGCTCGGCTTCCACTGGACCGATTTTCACGAAATTTGACTTCTGAGTATTTTTCGATAATCTGTAGAGAAAATTCAATTTTTATTAAAATTTAACAAGATGAAAATTACTTCCACGAATACCTGGTTACATTTATGATATCGCGTTGAATTCTTTTTTGAATGAGAAATGTTTCAGAAAAAAAAATAAATTATAGAGAAAATCAGATTATACGTTCCGTGTTCGGTAACATTTTCTTTTCGAACATCGCGCTGTTTTCTTTGAGATAATGTAGAAAAACAGGTAGAACGTACAGGCCACAAGTGACAATATAATGTCATGCCCTTTTGCATGCGGGATGACTAAGACTACGGACACAAACTCAGAATATGAAACACTCTTGCTTTTCCATGGCTAGAACGTATAGACGAACGCGCTGCAATGTCACGTTCTACACACATTACGTCTGTTATTAGTACTACTGACGCGAGTTCTAACTTACAGGTTTTTAATTCACATTTCATTCGTTTCATTGTAGTATATTCTTTATGAAGTAAGTCGATATGACTGTCCTTTACGTGATATAATATATGAAATTTAGAAAATACTCATTAGTATGATGTCTCCACGACAGTGGTCTTGACCATGCGAGCGCGGAGACAACAGATCCTTCCGACACTGTCATGGTCAGACTGGTTCTCTTCAGTCAGTAGCAGTACTTCCCATTCGAAGCTCCCAACAACATTGACGTCTTTCTGTACTCTGTCTTAACATTTACTGAACCACGTCACACGAGATACGGCAAATATCGGATTGCTTGTGCACCTGGCATTCCCTTCCTAGAATCAGCCTGCTTGTTACTGCAGCTTGCCATAAGCAATACAGTTAAGACTATACACGGAGGTAAGATCAGATATAATAGAAATTAATATCCCTAGACAATCGCCTTACTGAAACCAGTTAGACCGTAAGACTCTGTGTGAGCGGAAATGGCGTATAATTCCGTAATTAAAGAACCCACACTATAGAGTTTATAACACAGGCATTTGTCACCAAATTGTCACCTGTTTACAGCGCTGAAGCAAAGTCTTAGTTCCTAAAAGTCTGCAGACGGCCCTAAGGTGGAAACAGGAGTGACTGAATTTTGAGGGTTGTTTTTTTGACCGTGCGACGCACGGCACCATCCAAACCGTACACACGACCTACACAGCGGCTCTCAGGACCACCACCCATCTACAAACTCGGTGCAGAAAACCATATGCTGCAACTTAACATCTAGTACTCCTGATGATGGGCGTAGGCGCCCGAAACATGTCGAGCTAAAGAAACTTCAATAAAGTACATTGTTGTATCGAGTTGGCATTTCACTTTATTTCATAGTGACTGAATGGCTGGTAACAGAGACGCGGGCTGAAATTGCCAGGGGTTAGACAAGTTCATCTGTCTGTACAGTGTATGCGTCAGTTATGGCGGAGGCTATGTGCTGAAGTATTGGGTTAGCAGTACAGTTCAATGTGGATCGTTGTTAATAGAGCTGAAGAAAAAAGAAAGCAAAATTATATGCTATGCTAACTGGAGTATTTCAGTTTCCTGTAACGCACTTCATCTGCAGGGAAAGCAGCTGAAGGCACTACGTCGGAAAATACTCGCTTGTCATATACGAGAAGAACGCAGTGTTTAGCAACGCCGCAGTGCGGAATTCAGATCTCGCCATCGCAATAGTCAGTGACGACACACGTACGTTTGAAGCAGTCGGTCTGAACAAGTTCCCTGTGTTGCGAGGGCTGTCCGCTGAACCTGGCTATAGCAGTGATACTGACTGGTCTGTCTGCCAGGCCGGATTGTGCCAACACAAAGCCACCAATTCCCCCTCCTCGACTTCTTCAGCCTTTCCATTTCTCGCGTCTTCCAGTCCATTCTGTCTGCGCTCCGTACTTCTGAAGATCCCCTAAAGACGATAATTTACTGGTTCACCTGGAAGACGTTACGACATTTAAGGTTCTAGCTGATGTGGACGTAAACATTGCGGTTTTCTGGTTCGTGACGGGGTGTCTTCTGTTAGACGAGTACAATTTATAACCGATTCTTCAGCGCAAAAGCCGTGAAGCTGGAAGCAGTAACTTCCACCGAAAGTTCTACCTGACTGCTTGTTCTGACGCACACATGATGAATGACTTTTCTCGATGGCTGTTTATAAGACACACGGGAAAGCTTTCACACATGTACAATGAAAAACCATAAATGCAAATCAAACAACGGGATATGGTGAGACGTCTCTTAATAGCTGTTGGAGATTTTTAGTGTTCTGTAATGAGGCTCCGGCAAAACAAATTCTTGTAACACGAGCTGCCTTGAAAATTTGGTTAAGAATATAGACGTGTGTTGCTAGTTGCGGTAAATTCAAAACAGGGAAGGTATGCTAAATAGATACCGCTTTAGAAGGTTTTAACGCAAGAAGTGCTTAGCAAACAAAAGATTGATGGTTATCATATTGTTAATAACTGTAATATACAGAAAGACAGAACCTACTGCAATACTACGCGTCTGAATTCTTCATTCTTCCCACACTCACCTTTACGAGATAACAGGAAGCCTGCTGTTTGCGCCTTCCTTTCACATTCTTTCAAGAATGCAAATTTTATTGAGAGAGAGAGAGAGAGAGAATGAGCTGGAATAATACTCATGACCCTGGATAGGCCATCGCTATTTGGCGTTGTTTTGATACAGCCCATTGTAATACTAATTAAAACAAATTATATCGGCTAACAATGTTTGTTTGTTTTTGGCGCGACAGTCCTCCAGAAGGCCCAGGGTCTTCTCATTCACGAGGTTTCTAGATCACACACAACGACGCACCAGTCAGTAGGACTCCTCTGGACGAGTGATTAGCTCGTCGCAGAGACCTCTACCTGACAACACACAACACTCACAACAGACAGACATCCATACCCCCGGTGGGATTCGAACCCGCAATCCCAACAACCAAGCGGCCGCCGGGACAGTCGTGGGCGTACATTATTTGACTTCAAATTGAAATATCAACTTTGGCAATAAATTAAGAAAATGGGCTTTACATTTTTCTTTACGTAGACCCATAATTTTATACAGCCTGCAGATGGCTTGGTACGGAACGAAACATGTAGCAGTGATTAAGTTGTGTTTGGTGGCTGTATATGGTGAAAGGTAAAGGTAAAGGTAAAGTTAACCCTAGAACAGACCACGAAGGCCCAGATGGAGGGTAGAGGGATAGTCCTACTCTCTCTTTAACCGCGGCTCTAGATGGAGGTGGGTGGTCAACGCCACGTCCCAGCCACTTTACCCCCATGAACGACCCAATTCACATTGACAGGCGGATGGGTGGGCCCCAGGTCCGTTCTGGACGGGTGGGGAAAATCTCGCCCCCACCGGGATTCCATCCCCGGACCATCCAGCCCGTAGTGAGTCGCTATACCGACTGAGCTACCTCGACCCACGTCTGTTTACGGGTATCGTCTTTAGCTTCCCTGGTAGTGTTCAGAACGAGCGGAAAGTGTCAGATTAACAATAAAAAGGTTAAACAAACTGGTTGTTATCAACTGCCGTCAGACACAACAGTATATTTAGTTATTCTTATTTTAATGTCGACATGTTTCGGCCTTTCCGACCGTCATCTGGCCATCTTACAGAAAGTTAACTGCGGTACACGCAGTGCAGTTATGTAGCATGGGACCCCATAATAAAGAAACAAAAAGTTAAGACACAAGTGCTGCTGTTAACAGCACTACATTTCTTGTTTTTAAGCTTTCGCCGTGTTCTAAATGTAATTTGTTCCTTTTTGGGTAATTCCCCGGCGTCTGAGTTCTAATTGTCGACGTTTCGGAACTCACTATCGGTTCCATCTTCATAGGCATTCACCTGCCTATGAAGATGGAACCGATAGTGAGTTCCGAAACGTCGGCAATTAGAACTCAGACGCCGGGGAATTACTCAAAAAGGAACTATTACAGCACTACATTTGTCGCCGGATGGTTGTTGTTTGTAACGTCACTTCTGTTCCTGCTATTATGAACCGTGTCAATCCCAAAGCGCTTGATATGTCTTCTGTTGCACAACTCGGACGCCGGGATTGCGTGTGCTGATCGCGTTCGGGGCACCAATTGTACGCCCGCATTTCTTCAGTGTTTGCAGTCGACGCGTCTGTCTAAATGTCTGCAAGCTGTTCGGGATTTCAGGTTCTCAGAGCGGTGTTGCTGAAGGTTCGGTTCTTCTGGGATGTGACGTTGTGTGTCGAATGATAAAGATTTAGCGACGTTTCGAAGGGTACTGGAGCCTTCATCGCCATTATCAATAAATGTACAAGAATATGAAGTAATTACGTTCGTCCTACAGGTCGTCAGCAGCGTCCAATCAGCACGGAATAACTTAACCCTTATTCTGCTAACGTGGAAAATATGGTGAGCAGATGGGTTTTAATTCGGCATTTAAAGTGTTAAGACGTTCAAACTAATTTTGGGAATCCTGGAAAATTCGAGAAACCAGGATTGGCTGACCTGCAGTAAAAAGGTAAAGCAGTCCCTTTACAGGCCTGGAGTGGCCCAGAGGGTTCCAGGAAGTTAAGGTTCCCAGATTTCATGACAACGGCACAGGATGGTGGTAAGTTTGTCAGCCTTACACACCGGCCGCTTTTACCCCCAGGAAATGCTCCTGGTGCTCATTTCTGTTCGAGGCTGGGTCGACCCCAGGGCCATAGTGCGTTTGAAAGGATTTTATGTCAATGAAAAATTCCAATGACACCAACTGGGATCGAACCAGCGACCTTCCGATTTGTAGCACAGCACCTTAACCACTGTGCCACCGCGGTCCCCCTGGCTGACCTGCAGTAGAATAAACAAAAAGAAGATGGTGTGCAATGGACCTTCTTGCACTGATGTCAAACACGAACTGGGTCGACAGCAGGGATCCCATCGTCCTCAGTTCAACGTGAAGTTTGCCTTGAATAATTGTACTGCAATTGAAATTACCATTTCGATCTGCCAAATTTTATATCCCCCCCCCCCACCAACTTAGTGACAGCAGGGAGGGTGGTTGCGCACTGGGACGCGCTCTTTGTGGTGGGGTATTCACCCCTTTCCAACGGCTGTGGGAAGGAATACCGCGTACCAGTCTCTATTGATAAACACTAGGACAATCAATAATGGCTTTTATATGTCGCATGGGGTCTGCACTTAGCGTTTGAAACACATTGGTAGCTAAATACATCACTTCTGAGAGTGTGCCCTGAAGTATACCAAAGCGAACGCACAAGTGTTCATGGGCACACAACAAAATTTGATCACTACACGAGTTGCCAATTGTGTGTCGATTGTCCTACATAAGTGGTTGTAAGAATTCCAGAGGCATTGGCCATAACGTTTTACTTGACCATCTAAATTTATATTTTAAACGCTTCTTCGAATCCTTGTTTCAACATTATACATTTCTTTTTGGTTAAATCTTTTGATTATTTAATGTCGAACACTTTGAGGATGAAAATTAGTCTTAAATTATATTTAGAGTTTCAGTCCGTACCGCGCAGTAAACACACTCCGTCTCGGTTATACACAGTGGCGCAAAAAGAACGCATTTTTTTTTTCAAATAATTGTAACTTTTTAATTTTCAATATAAACAAATTATGTTAACACCAAAACAACCTGTAATAAATGCCGTTTTGATTACTTACATTGATTACTCAATTACGGAAACTTATATCGGAAAGATGGCGTCCTTCTTGCCGTACATATGTCCGGAGCCTCTCCTCAAAGTTCTGCATCACATTTACTAACATTTCTTGTGGCACAGTTGCAATTTCTTCGCGAATGGAAACTT
>Ga0123355_10020530_pt1 | contig 10554 bp, 5 predicted proteins | sample TergutEmb28metaG_3_FD_89872 | JGI IMG/M metagenome (GOLD analysis project Ga0123355, IMG submission 89872) | Embiratermes neotenicus P1 segment gut microbial communities from Petit-Saut dam, French Guiana - Emb289 P1 | ecosystem: Host-associated > Arthropoda: Insects > Digestive system > Gut ... | reverse complement strand
TTAAAAATAAAAAAAAAACCCCCTTTTCAAAAAAATTTAAATTTTTTAATAAAAAAAATAAAAAAAAGAATAAAAAAAAATAAAAAAAAAAAAAAAAAAAACAAGGAAAAAAAAAAAAAAAAAAAAAAAAAAAAACTGAACTCTTTCTAAATCGAAGTGACATTTTGTAATTAGCAGGATGGAGCAGGCCTACCAACATGCATTATTCTAATCAGCTGTCGTGAGATCGTCATGGGCCAGGGAGCAAAGCTCAACAAATGATGAGGTTCAGACGTCAGTGCAAGCGGCACAGCACATGTATCACTTCTGCAGTCACGGGATCAATGTCAGGCGATGTAATTCATTAACTAGGCAGGCTAATTACATCTAATAACAAACTAACAAGCTAACTCATTTCCTGAGGTAGGGTCTGCCTTGAGCAGTTAATATCTACTCATCTCATCAATAAATTGTTATTCTGAAAATACCAAGTTCTTCGCTGTCATTACAAAATCCCGTTACCGGACTCCGTCCTGAAGCACTATACAATGAATTCCCGCCACACTTTCGCAGCTCGTGTGAGTAGTAGGCTGAGTAGTCTACGATAACAGAGCCGAATGTCACATAAAATAAGTGCCCTCTACAGTGTCCATACGTGGTCCTTTGCTGAGAATTTCTGGCCAAAAGCTTGGAGACGAATTTTTCTTTGATTCCGTACAATAAACTCCATTCGTCTCCACCTTAATAAGCGTAATGGCACAATACCTTAATGTTATACGTACTGTGCATCGTGTTCTATAACACCATTTATTACCCACACTAATTTCCACTCCGAGGCGTTTCGGCTTCTGATCTTACTGCATTTTTTCTCATCGCATCTCAAGAATAATTTCGTAAGCGATCGGTAGTGAATATAAGCACTTATTAACCATCCGTTATAAGACAGTAGTTTAAAATCACAAGCACAACTTTATAAACGCCACTGAAGTTCTTCAGTCGTATGTGTGTCTAGTAAAATGACCAAAAAATCAATTAAAACACATAAAATCACTTTATATCACTGATGGTGAAATGCATGTGCTCAGTATCATCTTGTGTACGTTTATGGGGGACCATGTACAAGCCCGAATTGGATACAGTCCGGTATTTTGTGTTATTTTAACTTGTTTTGTAATGTGCGGGTGTGTGTATGTGTGGGTTTTGTAATGTGCGGGTGTTTCGGTAAAATATGTGCCTGTATTTACTGTGTTTGGTATTGTTTGTACCATGTTTTTTGTATTGTTTCTTTTATGTATATTTATTCATATTTGTTTTGTCTGTACTAGTGTAAGGACTACTGCCACCGAGTGACAACTCAATTGTAGTATAATAATAACAAAAAAAAATAATAAAGACGATTATTATGATTATTACGACGTGTGTATGTCGGCTGTGCTGGCTCAGGTGGGGCGTTAACTCCCTGAGAGTGCATTAATAGATGCCGAAACGCGTAGGAATGGAAATTAGTGTGTATTTCAATATACACACTGTATGATGCACAAACATTGGTTAATAAATTGTGTGATGGCTTAGTATTTAGCACACAGGCTGCGTATTCAAGATATCACGTGTACGAATATCGCCACATCACCGATTATCTTGATGTCTTTCGTAATTTTCTTCTATCCTTCAATCAAATGCTAAGAGAGAATCTTAACAACAACGTTCAACCATTCGATGTTGTATTGTACACCATGTTGAAAAAGCTCTGCTAAGTAGTCCACGTTTCAATCCACCTGCTGTTATCATCCGTCTTCAGTCCCCTCATACACCTATATCAGATGAAGAGTGTACAATGTGAAGTTTCTGGTAGGCTACTGTTACAAACAAAAGATGTTAAATCCATGGAGGGCATTCGTTTTAGAAACTGACAGTCGCTTAGCTGGACTAAAACCAAGCCTTTAATGGGAAAGCGATGATTCATTACCATGTTCACAACAGCCCGTCAAAGAATCCTGTTCTGAGCCGGTTCGGTCCAGCCCACGTTCTTACTCCCTGTTTTTGTACAATCAATATTAATATCAGCACCAATTTACCGTTAGGTTTTCGAAGTGATCCGGCATACAACAGACAAATTACACTATTCTGTAGAATTCTGACGACGATGTATGCCATTTGAACTCATTGACTTATTCCCACGCGTGAAATGACATACAACACAGTGCAAATAATTATCATGTAGTAACAGTTGTTCAGGAAGAGCCAAGCCTGAAGACGGGCACCGATCCTGTCTCCGATATCAAGGTGTATAACATTTCAATACACACGATGAAAAAAGTCCGTAAGTCAATGAATTCAGGTAAGTTATAGTTCCGTGCATTTTAAACATATTATCAAATGTAAGACAATGAAATTTTCTCGGGCAGACAGCCGCGTCGACATCTGGACGTCTGCCCAATGGAATTTCATTGAATTCTGTCGCCGCGAAAGTTTCAAGACTATAAATGTAAGATAATATTGCCTACGCAATTTGTTCATTTTATTCTGCGTATTCTCAAACTGTAATGCCACTTACCCACTAGTTGAGACAGGAGTTGAGGCCTGGCTCCTTCTATCAGCTCCTTGACGAGACGACAGTTTTGTGGGCACTGAAAATTAAACAAAACATTTGCCTCAGAGTTACTGTATTCTTGCCACATGTCTATCATAAATACTGAAAAAATTAAAGATCTAAACGATGTTACACGGACAAGTCGTGCCTGAATGCGGTTCTCTAGAGACAAGGTTGTCTAATACATGAGAAAGTTCGGTTTGTAGTTCGTGGTGTCTCCGATGTCTGGACGAAGACCCTCGAAAGGGACTATGAGCATCAGTCGCCTGCTAATTGTGCTTTACCAACAACTCAACATGTCTAGGAACTTCCAACAGTTCTTACTTTCGGAATAACTTGATAAGTTTTCCATTAATTTTTGTGGTACATTTCTGTTGAATGTTAGACGGTCTGAGGTAATTTCAGCTCGTCTGTGGTAATATGTATGTACTACTTAATATCAAATAATTCGGACTTTCGCTAATATAATGCACTTATGGTTGTCATTCGTTTCTCATTATAAAATGTTCCCCCTTTTAAAAAATATTACTCAATAAAATGATGCCTTAAACAAAGGATATGGTGTTCAAATAGCACATAATGAGTACTTCAAGTCTGTGTTTAAGGACCTTATTCCTGGGGTCATTAACTAGAAAATGTGTCCAACTTTCAACAGTTACGGAGATACATTTCAAATTCAAGATGATTTTAACAAACGCGATTAAGCTTCATGTTTGTTCAGATCAAATTTCCTACAACATTTAACAGGAATAAACAACAACAGGATACCCCAAATAATGCTAAATTGTAGATCAAATGGACGAAGACGGCTTGGAAGACCCTTGAAGAGACTATTAGACGAGACCTAAACAGGTCTATCAAGACCTAATTCGTGACGGATGATGATGATGATGATGACGACGACGTTGACGATTAACCTTTACTGGGTGAAAATATACGAAATTGCAGTTCAGTTTTGTAGTTAAAGTAGCATTCCATACCCAAATAGATAGGCCGTGGTGGCCCGCAGAATCGGCCACCACAATAACAGAAAGAGTTAAAAATGTGTGGCGCTTCAAACGCTTTCTTATCTTGAAGTATTACGCTCGAAATGCATGTAGTTGATACACAAGCTACTTGGTTTCAGTAGACTATACTGTCAGCTGAAAGCAGTATATATGACCCCAAGTCACCCCATTCTAAGACATTTAGCGAACAAACCGAGTGTTCGTTTATTAACCACGCGGAAGTTTGTTTTCATAACGTTCTCTGCATGAAACAACCGGAACTAAGATGCGAAAATCACAAGAAGGATAATACCGAAGAAATAAGAGACGAAGGAAAACGAGAAGTGAGGGCATAACGACCAGAAGCAGCCAAAACTTTTGTGTTCTTATCTTGACTTATATAAGGCAGTTAAGGGAGAGAAATTGACCTTCAGGGAGCACTTCAAGAGCTTGTTCTTTCCCCCTCCCCCTTATCTCTTAAAATATCGGGTGTTACGAAGAAGACACACTTCTCCCCACATTCCTCTCAGTGAAAGAGCCAAAAGAAATGGCGCTGTGTCCACCCCTAAGGTCAATATCGTCTCTCTGTTTGGTGACTCTTGCACACGTTGTTCGAACACCATCGACAAAATAAAAAAGCGTACAATCATTCACCGTCTTATAAACGTACACAACACGTATGCCAAACCGGTCACTTGGTTGTATCAAACACATGTATCTTGTACTGCGGAGCCGGGACAGCGTAGTCGAGCAGGCAACGGGCTGGAAAACCGGGGAATCGTGATTCGATTTACAGAACAGGAAACAGATTTATCAATTCTCTAAGTGTCCAGATTATCGCTGGGGCCCACCCAGCCTATGTAATGGTTAACGTGGGCTATTTATTCGGAGGTAAAGCGGCCGGGGCGTGAAATTGACCGCTCACCCACATCTACTGCCGAGGTTAAGAATGAGTAGAACCATACCTCCGATCCACATCCGCCTTCATGGTGGGCACAAGTACAACTTCACCTCTGAAACCTGTACTACACAGTATTTCCTTATAGTAAGACATCTGTGAAGTCCTGGGAAAAAGTGTACTTATTCTACGACGTTACATTGTCTTGGTAAGGGCAGAAAACATACTGAGGGTGTTTGAATAAAAAGTGAGGGTAAGAATTCTTGGAACAAGAGGCAAAATTTCAGGGAGTGGACAGAAATACACACAAGCAATAGACTGTGTAAGTGGAAGGGCAACAAATTGAAAGGCAACACCCTCCTTACTCTCTCTGTCACACACACACACACACACACAACACACACAACACAGCCACTCTAAACCACTCACCAAGAAAATTACACTCACACGACTAGCACCTCTAAATCACGCCCACTTCTCTGGAAACCACACTCACAGATACCCAATGACACTAAATCACTGACGCAGAACAAAACTCGTGCATCTAATTGCTGGTACTTCCTCTGTCTCTCACTCATCGGCACAGAAGTATACGTACACATCCAGTACATAACTTTGTGACGCGTAGAACATTCCAGCTCCCAGAATTACACCAGCGTATACATTCTACACCTTGGTTTACTCAGCTTTCGGGCAAGAACAACTAAATGAGGCAAGGAAAAAGTGCTGTTGTGTCTAAGAAACGAGACACGAGGGCGTATACAGGGCATAGTGGTTAAGCACACGAATTCATAACCTCGGTGCTAAGTGGAAGTGAATGATGAGCTTCACGATCCGGTCGCTGTTATTCCTGGAGAAAGGGACCGCTGGTGTCCTTTGAAAAGGTGGTAGCGTGGGCTACAGTGTCGTTCTGTACGTGCTGGCGGAGAGTAATTATCGCAACAAATTCTAAACAGGTTCAATATATATATATATATCAAACTTGAAGACAAATTGGGTGAAAAAGAAAACAAAGCCAGAGGAAACTAATGTCTTAGTAAGAGACAGTTTAATTTTGTTTCTTCCACTGCCACATTAGAGTTGGTGCCCTTAATTTCCCAAAGTGTTAGGGACACATTTTTCCCAAAACCAACGGACCGGACTCCAAACTGCAGCCTCCGTTTATCTTTTAGAACTCTGTTTCCCATGTTGCGTGTAAGAGTGTTACGTGTACTGTACTCTCTCGTCCTCATATTCACATGTAACTACCAAACAACCATAGACAATATCGTATGTATGCATAGTAAACGTACCAATTTGCATGCCGCCTGTACAACTGGATCAAGAGTTTGAACTCCGCTGAAAGATTTGATATTTGCTCTGGTTTCGTTATCCCCTTTCTCCTGCTGGACTGCAGGTCTTAAGAAGATAGATCCCCAGTGGTTTCAACGCTTGTACGAAGAATCTGGAAACAACTATCGGAAGCGAAAACTCGACAAGAGCTGTTACGCAGCCACTTGAGCTACTGACTGAGCCATTCCCATTTACTGCAAAGAAGGCTTAGATAAGTGGGTTGCTATGGCCAGAATAGCAGGGGTTCTATACTATATCAAAACAAATATCAAGTATTAGTTGCATCAAATTGTAAGACTTCGTCCGTTAACACCAGTTTTTTTTGTAGCATGTAGTATTTATGTCTGCTGTTAAAACAATATTTAATAACCAGTTCCTCAGTCTACAACCAGTATTTACCAATATCGACACATCCCTCCAAGTGTTACACTCCTGATATTATTTTCAAATTTTTAACATTATAGCTGATTTTATTAGCCTTTCTATAAACTTTCAGCCTCTCTGTTATAAACTATTCTGTTCTGTTTACCTTCTTACTAAAATTTCATACTCCACTATCTCACTTAATCAGTTAATCTCTATTATACTAAAATTCAAGAAATTCATCAATTATCCCTGCATGCAAACCGGGTCTTGTATCCACTCAGCTGTCGACTGTATGTATCAGGAAGGTTTTCCCGGAGATAATGGCGACCTAAACTAGAAAGTAACCATCCAACTCCACCTACTGACTACAGCTTTCTATGTGTCTTCATGGCGTGTTACTACGTACGTCTGATTCTTGAGTAATTTGCAACAAAACAGGCAGTGAAGGTATAACGATATTGAGGAGCGTTCATGAAACCACTGGTGCAGTGGAAAAGCAATACGTATTACATATTCTGAGAGAGTGATTGTAGCCTTACGTATCAGCATGCAATGCGGATGCGCCATATCATCTGTGGCCTATTTTTCCGCATTGTCTCATAAACGACAAGATTTTCGAAGAAAAAAAGAGTTATTGAACATAAATTGTGTGTTTGTATTTTCTCTACACCTTTTGGCTGAAACATTTCTAAGTCGAAGAAGAACTGCGCGAGATATGATCAAAAATGTATATTGGTCTGCATGCAAAGTACTCGTTATTCTCGTCAGATTTTAATGAAGCTCGAACTTTCTTGACCGATTTTCGAAAAATATCCCAACACCAAATTTCATGAGAATCCGTCCAGTGCCAGCCCAGATGTTCCATGAAGACAGATGGGCGAACAGACGGACAGACAGACTTGACGAAGCTAACAGTCGCTTTTCGTAATTTTGCGAACACGCAAAAAATTCTTGTAAACTGAAATAAGAATTGCTCAAGGAAGATGCTGCATTGAGGGAGGAATGTGCCACTCATGCGTGACGAAAGAGAGTAACATTAACAGTTTCCACCAATGGTTATGCTTTTTTACTGACACACATACACACGACCTGAAACAACTTTAAAAGTTAATACTCAGTTAATCTTGCAGGACATATTAATCTGGAATTATTACCTGCAGCTCAGCCCAAAAGAATCTTAACTACTATGCTGCTATATGTATACATATTAATCCACAAATTTTCAGGCTTTATATCAGCATTATCAGCCTACATACTATATACAGGTACATGGTCAGCTGCATATGCGTCCAATTTACTCCACTCTCGGGGTAAATTTCCACGTTACCTATAGCATGGGAGAATGGGAGGCCAGAAGCATGTCAAGCCCAAACCTCCTAATCACTTCATTGACTGAGCTACCACGTATAAAACAGTAACGAAATAAATGATGATAGCCACTCAACAAGAAACTAGTTCAGGAAAAAGAGAAAAGAAAGTATTAGAACGTACAGGGGAAATGGGAAATGAATACAAGCTGCTGCCCGGAAAACCAGAATGAATGAGACCATTTTAGAGACATTGGTTTCGATGGGATAATAACACTAGAAGAGATTCTAAAGAAATAAAATGCGAAGCGATAAATTTACTATCTCAGAAAGGGATCCAAAGATGGTCTTATGCCGAAACATAAAGAAAATTCTAACTTCGTGGAGAACAATTCTTGAGAAGCCAGCAGTGGTCCTGCTACTCAAAAATTCTCCAGCCGTTTGTGGAACGCGTCCCTGAAGAAGGCGATAGTAGGTTCCTCAGATATGATGGCGCCTATCCAGGCTACACGGCATGACATCCACGATGATTACAATCCTAGTTCAGCGCCACGTTCACAACAGCCCACCATTGCTACCAACAATTAATCAAACTAATCCCGTCAACACTCTTATACACTACCTCTTAAAGATTCATTTTAATATTATCGAGCCATCTACATCCAGGTCACCAGAGTAGCTCTTCCATTCATATTTCCCAACTAAAGTGTACGAATTTCTCCAACAAAGCAAGCAAAAATCAAGATATTTGTTGACCACAGAGTAACTAGGTTTTCAAAGAAATTCCTTGCACGATGGCGTTCATTATCTTCAGAAATGCGAGAAATTCCATCACCTGCTATAATACGCTACCCAGTGCGCCTTTATAAATTCCTCTACAATTTCTCAGACGAAAACGCACTTGAAAAATTAGAATTTATGGTAAATACCAATATGATTCTTACGGGCAAAGTCATTCTCCCTTCCCTTAAGAGAAATGATCAACACTTTCGTGGGCGGCTTTTCCAGGTTTGGTGTTGTCGGCGGCCGTTTATGCCAAGCATCGAGTTAACTTTTGTAGAAATATTCCTCCTTCTCGACAGCGGTCCCTCTTTGATGTGATTCAGAACACGAGGCGATATCTCCGTAAACAGTACACACTTCACAGTGACTTGCAGCAGACAGATAACTTGAATTTATCGGTTTGGCACAAAAAGGGTACAGACGCAAACCAAGAATTCGGAAATTATACTGCCGCCATTAAATTTAGAAAACTATACATTTTTGGTACAAAAACAATGCACATCCAGCCATTTTATATCATCGATAAACGCAGTTCTAACACATAATTTCAACAACGCATTCACTTTCTTTGCTTTCTCCAGGTTCGTAATAACCTGACCTACATCTGTTTTGCACCAAACTCCTCAATTGTCGACATACAACCATCGGCCATCAGCACAGTACAAAGGCTTTGATTTTCTCGCATATCACGGTTTGTTCGGAGGTCCTTTTATATCCAATTTTACTCCCTTCTCTCAATAGTGCTTTCTCGATTCTTTCCATCAATCTAAACTTGACGTCTTCAATCACATATTCGTTTCATTCCTTCTGTGATGTAAGTTGCCCCATGATTGGGAACACTGGCGCTCAACAATTTAGGAATTAGATTTATGTTGCATGAAGGATGTATTGAGTGAGGCGATAATGCCTGCCATTCATTAAGTAAGGCAGTTCTCTCAAAGACCTGCCGCCAGTAATCAAAATGTATACGTCATCGCAACATCACATGCTGTCTGCTACATGAGACCAACTAATTGAAACAAGAAGTTCTATGAGGAATCCATTCCAGTGACTGACGCAGCTCGAGGTGCGCACTCTCTTGACCTAGCGCTGGGGTCGAACCCCACCCACAGTATTATACTCTGAACGGGGCTTGTAAAATTCGGGCAAATTATGTAATTCGAAATTTCGATCGTGACAGAATCACAACAGAAAGGATAGACAGGTGTGATGACCGTAACACTGAAAATATAATTAGGTATTATGTACTCGTAGTAAATTTAAGTTAATTCAGTTAAACTTATAATTAATACAGTCAGTTCATTACATAGGCCTACATTACAATACTTTAAAAGAGCCACTTAAAACCCTCATCAATTATGGGAGTGTAAAGGGTCAAATGCGCCATATAAATATACACAGTGTGATCCATAAGTTTTGGGACTGATTTTTTTTTTAAATAACAGAACTAGAGCGATCTATCGGCCAACCCACTAAACGGTGTACTATCAACCAACATCCGTTCACACACCGAGCTTCGTTTGTTTATCTTCGACAATGTAGGAGTTACAACTTCTCTTGTAAAGTCAGTTTTCTTTATACGTCATAGATGGCGGAAATGAACAGAGAGTTGCCATAAAATTTTGTTTCAAAGCCGGTATATCTGCGACAGAAACACTAGTATTGGTGCAAAAGGTTTATGAGAATGAAGCTCTGAACCGATCAAACGTTTTTAGGTGGTTTTTCTGGATTTCGAGAAGGAAGGGAGCTGGTAGAAGATGATGAGAGAGATGGCCGTCCAAAATCGACTCGAACTGAGGTAAACATTGCTGTTGTTGCTGATTTGGTAAAAAATGACCGTAAAATCGCATCAAGAACAATAGCAGAATCTTCGAACATCCCCAGACTGTAGTTCTTCGGATTCTGAAAGAGGATTTGGGAAAGAGAAAGTTGTGTGCAACTTTTGTTCCACACTCCTTGACACCTGCGCAAAGGGAAGATCGAGTCATATCTTGCCAAGACATGATCGCGATGGCCGATGCAGACAAAATGTTTTCAACGAAATTACTACGGGAGATGAGACCTGGTGTTTTGCCTATGACCCCGAAACAAAGCGACAGAGTTCTGAATGGGTTGGTGAGACATCTCCTCGGCCGAAGAAACTGAAATTCCAAAGGTCCCGCATCAAGACCATGCTGATAATATTTTTTCGACTCTCAAGGCGTAGTGCACAAATAATTCGTACCAGAGGGAAAAACAGTAAACGCAGAATTTATAAAGGAGTAATGGATCGTCTCCTGAAGCGCATTCAACGGGTTCTTCCAGCTGCATTCT
>Ga0123355_10020529_pt1 | contig 10554 bp, 6 predicted proteins | sample TergutEmb28metaG_3_FD_89872 | JGI IMG/M metagenome (GOLD analysis project Ga0123355, IMG submission 89872) | Embiratermes neotenicus P1 segment gut microbial communities from Petit-Saut dam, French Guiana - Emb289 P1 | ecosystem: Host-associated > Arthropoda: Insects > Digestive system > Gut ... | reverse complement strand
GCCGTCAGCGAACAGGCGGCGGGTCCGGTCGATGAGTGGATGCATGATGACGACCACCACTACGGCGCGCTGCGCCTCAGTTACGATTTTGAGTATGCGGTAATGGAGGAGAGCGACAAGCTTGCCAACTCTCATTTCGCCTTCGACCAATGGGACGCGTATCAGTGGTACCTGGACCTGGGTCCGCTGTCCAACATCAACGACTACTACCTGCACGGCAAGGTGCCGAATTGGAACGACACCGTCGCGCATCCGGACTACGATGCGTATTGGAGGTCGCTGGTCTGGGTCGACGCACTGCACCGCTCGTCGGTTCCGAATCTCAATGTCGCCGGCCTCTGGGACCAGGAAGACCCCTGGGGACCGTGGGAGATATTTCGTCGTGCCGCCGAAGACGATCCTGATCACACTAACCTGATGGTCGCCGGGCCTTGGTGTCACGGCTGCTGGGGCATGCCGGCCGAGAACAAGCTCGGACCATGGCCCCTGGGTCACGAGACGGCGCGCGAATTCAGGGAGACTATCCAGGCGCCGTTCTTTGCCTACTGGCTGCACGGCAAGGGTGCAAAGCCCGAGTGGCGTGCCAAGATCTTTCAGACGGGCAGCAACACGTGGCGGACTTATCCTGATTGGCCGTTGAAAAACACCGTTGCGACCAGGCTCTACCTGCACGCCGACGGCACGCTGAGCTTCAAGGCGCCGGAGGCCGCCGACGACGGTGCACACCGCAGCTACGTATCGGACCCGGCGAACCCGGTGCCCTATCGCCCGCGGCCGATCTCACCTACCTATCCGGGCGGCGACTGGAAGCGCTGGGAATCCGGCGACCAGCGCTTCGTCGATCACCGCTCCGATGTGTTGACTTACGTCAGTCAACCGCTCGAGCACGATCTCACGGTCACAGGCGACGTCGAGGCGGTCATCTATGCGTCCACATCGGGTACTGACAGCGATTTTGTCGCCAAGCTCATCGACGTGTTTCCCGAGAACGTCGAGAAGGTGGACTGGTACACGAAGACTGATTCAGAGGGCCCAGAACCAGGCGCGTACGCCCAGAAGCTCAATGGCTATGAGCTTCCGATTGCCATGGAAGTCCGTCGCGGTCGCTATCTGAATAGTTACGAGCACCCGCAGGCGCTTACGCCGAATGTGCCCTCGCGCTGGCCGATTCCACTCGGAGCCCGCGACCACGTGTTCCTGAAAGGGCATCGCATCATGGTGCAGATTCAGTCGACGTGGTTCCCACTCATCGACCGCAATCCGCAGACATTCACGCCCAGCATCTACACGGCAAAGGCAGGTGACTACCGCGCTGCAACGCAGCGAGTGTATTCGTCGCCGAAGATGCCGTCGCACATCATGTTACCGGTCGCGCCGATCAATCCGTGACCGTTTCATAACATTGCTTTCGTGGCCTGAACCGGCCATCTGCGACGGGCTTCCTCTGGCACGTAGGCAACGTGAGATTCTCCCCCCTTTTCGAGCAGGCTCTTTAGCCAGGACTTGCAATACCGACCTCTTCCGAGGTTAACTTTATTAACCCCCCAAAGGTAAGCTGCAATGACCCTCGCGGCTCCCACGATTCGTATAGACGGCGCGCGGCTCTGGCACAGCCTCGTGTCGCTGGCAGCCATCGGCGCGACCTCAAAAGGCGGCTGCAACCGGCAGGCCCTTACCGACGAGGATCGGGCCGCTCGGGAAGCGTTCTCACACTGGGCACGCGAGGCTGGCTGCGCCGTTCGGATCGATGAGATCGGCAATGTGTTTGCAGTGCGCTCGGGGTCCGATCCGGGAGCTGCGCCCGTCCTGATCGGCAGCCACCTCGACACGCAGGCGACCGGTGGCCGCTTCGACGGTGTGTACGGAGTCATGGCGGGCCTGGAAGTGGTGCGCACCCTGAACGAATGTCAGGCGAACACGCGACGCTCGATTGAACTGGTGAGCTGGACGAACGAAGAAGGTTGCCGATTCTCGCCCGCGATGCTGGGGTCCGGTGTCGTCGCCGGGGCTTACGATCTTGACTTTGCCTATCAGCGCGAGGACAAGGCGGGCGCGAAGCTGCAAGATGAGCTCATACGCATTGGTTACCAAGGCAGCATGCCCGCTCGCCGTCGCCCGCTGCACGCAGCATTCGAGGCACATATCGAGCAGGGCCCGATTCTGGAAGCCAAAGGCAAGACCATTGGCGTGGTGACCGGAATTCAGGGCGCCTACTGGCTGGACGTCACGCTGCGTGGCATCGCCTCTCACGCTGGACCCACCCCCATGGAGATGCGCCGGGACCCCTGGCGGGCGGCTTGTCCCATCGTCGAGGCGGCCTTCTCGCTTGCTGAAGAGAATGCCCCCTGGGGCAGAGCCACGATTGGGGACGTGAAGGTGTACCCAGGTGCAAGAAACACGGTTCCCGAAAGACTGGTCCTTAGCGTCGACCTGCGCCACCCCGATCGTGGCACGCTTGATTCCATGATCGCCAACTTCCGCAGCCGGGTGGAGGCGATCGCCGCCTCTACCGCTATCGTCTCTCGGGTTGAGCAGGTCTGGCACATGCCGGCGACGCAGTTTGCTCCCGAGCTCATCGGGCTCATTGAGGATGCCGCGCAGGGCCTGGGTTACGACTATCAGCGCATCGTAAGCGGCGCTGGCCACGATTCCCTGCACGTGGCGCAATTCGCCCCGACCGCGATGATCTTCGTGCCGTGTGCAGGCGGCCTCAGCCACAACGAGGAAGAGTCCGCTAAGCCCGAGGACCTGGCCGCCGGTGCGAACGTGCTGCTTCAGGCGGTCGTTGCGGCGGCCAACCAGTAACCCAGCGAGGCGTCACGTGATACAGCTCAGGACACGAATCGAACAGGGCGGCACACCGCGGCTGAGCCGATGGGGAATCGACAGCGAGCACGGCCGCTTACGCGATGTACTCATTGGGCCGATCGAGCACTACTCGTGGCGCCCGGAGAGTAACGCCGTCGCGGCCCGCTCGGTGCGCATCGGCCTGAAGTTCGATCGCGCCGTTGCGCTGGCGCAGTACCAGGAGATGCTGCGCGTGTACGAGGAGGCGGAAGTGACCGTTCATCGCCTGCCGCCCGTGGAGGGGCTGCCGTATCAGCTGTTCGCCCGAGACAGCAGCGTCATGACGCCTTGGGGGGCCATTATCATGCAGCCGACCAAGCCCTTTCGCCGCGGCGAATACGCGCCCTGCCTGCGCTTCTATCTGGACTCAGGCATACCCATCTACGAGCTTGTGACCGCCGGGAACGTGGAGGGCGGAGACTTCATGGTGCTCGAGCCCGGCGTCGCAATCTGCGGGTACTCGGGAGATCGCTCGATCGCACCGGCGGTGCAGCAGCTGCGAGGCTGGTTCGAGAAGGAAGGCTGGGAGTTCAAGACCTATGAGTTCGACCCTTACTTCCTGCACCTCGACGTGCAGATGAGCATGCTCGCGCCGAAGCTGGCTGCAGTGTGTGTCGATGCAGTCGAACCCGAGCTCGTCAGCTGGCTGAAGGCGAAGGGGATCCGGATCATCGATGTGCCGTACCCCGACGCGATGACAATGGGGTGCAACCTGGTTGCCCTCGGCGCGGAGCGGGTGCTGATTCCGGCCTCGAACCGCCGCCTCATCGCCGCCTGCAAGGCGGAGGGTTTGACGGTCTACGACCCCGACGTCTCCATGATCGCCAACGGCGGCGGCTCAATCCATTGCATGTGTCAGGCGCTGCACCGCGACTCAATAGGGCGAGCCTAGGCTCGCCGGTAGCTGAAGGCACCGTACACGTGACTGCAGGGGCGCCAGCTACCGAAGGCTACTTCGCCAGCGCACGCCAGAGTGTGCTCGATGCTCTTGGGCGTCACGACTACGCGGCTGCAACCGCTGCCGTACAGCGCGTCAACTGGCTCTGTCAGCAAGGCGGCGGGTCAAACGGTCAAAGGTACGCGGAGGTCGGCGACCTGTGGACCTTGCTGGGTGAGCAGCGCGCGGCATGCGACTGCTACGACCGCGCGATCGCAATGAACCCGGGCGAAGCCCGCATCTGGTTCAACCGTGCAACCGTGCGGCGCTTTCTCGGCGAACTCGAGGCAGCTGAGGCGGACTACGACCAGGTCATTGCGCTCTCCCCAGGTGATGCGCAGGCGTACCTCAACCGCTCGGAGCTTCGCCCTCAGAGTCACGAGCGCAATCATATTGAGGAGCTCGAGCGGGCGTTGCTTCGAGCTTCTGGCCACTGGCAGCACGAGGTGCCGTTGCGCTATGCGCTGGCGAAAGAGTACGAGGACCTTTGCGACCTCGGCCGCTCCTGGGCGCACTTGTCGCGCGGCGCAAGCTTGCGACGCCAAAACCTCGAGTACGACGTCCGGATAGACCTCGCGACCGTCGATTGGCTGCGCGAAGCATTCCCGGTAGGACCTCCCGCGAATGCGCGCGCCGCGGCACCGTGCCCCATATTCATCCTCGGCATGCCGCGTACCGGATCGACGCTCGTGGACCGAATGCTGGGGCGTCATTCGCAGGTGCGCTCGGCGGGCGAGCTCCCTGACTTTGGGGCCGCGCTCGTCTCTGCCGTTCAGCAGCGCGCGACGCGCAAGCTGTCGCGACGGGATATGGTCCTGAGTTCCGGCGGGCTCGATTTCGCGGCGCTCGGCGCCGAGTACCTGCGACGCGTGGGGCCGCGCGCCGGGCACACACCCTACTTCACCGACAAGCTGCCACTGAACTATCTGTACTGCGGCCTGATTGCGCGGGCCTTGCCGGGTGCGCGGCTGGTGCATGTCACCCGCAACGCAATGGCGACCTGCTTTGGGATGTACAAGGTGCTGTTCGACCGGGGTTACCCCTTCTCCTACGATCTGCGGGAACTGGCCGATTACTACCTCGGGTACCGCAGGCTGATGGCGCACTGGGCCGCCACGATGCCCGGGTGCATCGTTGAGGTCCGGTACGAGAAGCTCGTGAGCGACACGGTTGGGGAATTGCAGCGTCTCTTCGCGGCACTCGGCCTTCCGTGGGAAGATCAGTGTCTGGATTTCCAGAGCGATCCGCGGCCGGTAGCGACTGCGAGCGCAGCTCAGGTGCGCCGTCCGATTTACGCCGGTGCGGTATCCCTATGGCGTAACTACGCCCACGAACTCAGCCCGCTCGCCGCCCGGCTCGAGGCCGGTGGCATCTCATTGGACACTTAAGTCCCGCCAGGTCGGCTGCTAGCGAAACTCGTAGCCGACGGTAAAGCCGATCGTCCTCGGCCTGGAGACCAACGCCTGGTAGTACTTGCCCCATTGGACAGGATCGGTATAGGAGTTCACACCGATCTCGTTGGTGAGATTGTCTCCCCACAACGTCAGGGTCCAGTGTGGCAGCTGGTATCCGATTCGCGCGCCGAGCATGGTGTACCCGGGTACCGTCGGTATGGTCGCAGAAAGAGCGGGAATGAGTGAGCTGCGGTAGTAGGCGTTCAGCTCGAACCGCAGCTCGCCCGGACCCATGTGGACATGGCCGTACTCGACACGGGCAGCCAGAGAGTTCTTCGGCGTCCCGGGCAGCGGGGACCCGGGTGGAGGCGGTGCCACCGTCAGTCCCAGGAGTGCGAGCGGGGAGTACTCAGTCAATTTCGTCACGTCGTAGGTGTAGTCCAGCTGTGCAGTCAAATGAGCGGTGATTGCCGCCAGCAGCTCGGACTCAAAGCCGCGACTGTAGGCTTCTCCGATATTCACCGCGCCCGGTAGAGCAAGTGGTGTGAGGAAAGCGGACTGCTGCACGTTGTGCCACTGCATGTCGTAGAGGGCGACTGCGTAGCTGAACCGATGCTCGAGCGTGCCCTTGATCCCGATCTCGTAGTTGTCGACGGTATCCGGAGACACCTTGAACAGTCCCGGCGGGGTGACATAGTTGACCGCCGCTTCGACCGGCGGTATTGCATTGATCGCACCGCGCCGAAAGCCCTGAGACCACGTCGCGTAAGCAAGATTGCTGTCGTCGATGTGCCAGGCAACGTTCGCCTTCCACAGCGCTTTGCGCCAGGTAAAGCTTTGCGTCAGGTTGGCGATGTAAGCCGGCCCGTCGAACAGGAGTCCGGTCTGCTGCGACTGTGTGACCGTCTGCCGAAAGAGGCGTGTGCCTCCGGTGAGGCTCCATCCGGGGGCAAAATGCCAGGTGAACTCACCGAAAGCCGCCAGATCCGTGTACTTCGTGTGAAAGTCGCCGATGTAGGCCTGGTCCTTGATGATGGGAATTCCATCGATCATGTTCGGCGGCTCGCCGGGAGTGAAGGCCGTCTGACCGATACCGCACTGCGACGGGTTTATTCCGTCCCCTGGACCGTAAATCGGCACACATGCGTTGAAGTAGTCGAGGTAGCCAGGGTAGAAGTCATGTTCCAGAATCTCGGTCTGCTGATTCTTATAGAAGGCACCAACAACCCAGTCGTACGACTTCCCGAGTTTCGATGCCAGCCGGAATTCCTGGACCCATGGTTTGTCGTTGAAGCCCTGGTGGCCGGTGAAGAACGCGCGCGGGTTCATGCCGTAGAGGGCCGCGTAGAAAGAAAAGTTCTTGTATAGCGAGGTCACGTCGCCGACAGTGGTGTTGTCGTGCTTCGCGAATGATGAGTTCGACGTCAGCGTCGCGAAGCCCAACTCGAACTCCAGCGTCAAAGCCGCGAGATTCACCTGATCGTCAGTCGAGGCTCGCGAGTAGTCGCTCGAGGAAAGGTTGCTGAGACCGTAGTACGGCGCCGCGTACGGGTAACCTCCCGCGTCCGACCCCTGATAGTAGTAGGAAAGCTGTGCACTGAAGTCGGGCGCGGGCCTCCACAGCGCCGACGCGCGCGCAGTTCGATAGATGTAAGAGTTCACTCCATCTTGCGAGTATGTGACCGGTGGGCTGAGGAGGTTCCCGGGCTCCGCGGCGATTGGCGCGCCGGCTGAATCCAGCTTGAAGAGACTCGGCTGATTTATGAAGCCCGCCTGCCCCGCATAGCCCGCATTGAGGCGCAACGCGAAGCTGTCCGACAAGGGGATATTGAGCATCCCGTTTACATCTTCGTTCAGCGAACTGGTATGCGCGGTATCGCTCAGGCCTGCTGATGCGGCGGCATCAAATCGCGTCGGATCCGGTGCATTCTGCACGTAGCGGATAGTGCCGCCGAGCGAACCGGAACCGTACAAAGTCCCTTGGGGTCCGCGCAGGACTTCCACGCGTTGCAGGTCCTGCAGCCGAAGATTGAAGAACAGCGGCGTGTCATCCAGGTAGGTCGCCACCGGCTGTACGATCGGAGATGACTGAATGAATTCCCCGGACGTCGAGTCGCTGTTTAGCCCGCGGATGATGAGGCTCGATCCATTGACGCCACCGAACGCACCCTTGTCGGTGACGTTGAGCCCGGACAGGAAGTGACCCAGATCGACTTTGTCAGTGATGCCTGCCTGCTCCAACGCCGCACCCGTGACAGCGGTTATGCTGATGGGCACGTCCTGAGCCGTTTGCGCGTGGCGGGTGGCCGTGACCACCACCTCCTGGAGTGCGCCCGTGTTCGCCTCATCCGCGACCGCAACCTGTGCGCCGTAGAGTGCCGAGAGCACTGCCAGTCGCACCGGGGTGAGTTTGCGCTGCCGTCGCTGTATCGGGTGGGTTGGACCGGTGGTGAAACGCGTTACTGGAAAGCTACCAACCATAGCGTGCGCCCCTGATCCGGATGCGCACTTTCATGTCTTGCCGCTGGTTGCGCTCCGGATTTGGTTAACAAGATTAACCTGGGTTCAGATTAAACATCGCGGGTACTGTTAAGTCAACGTGGTTTCCCCGGGCGCGGCGACGCACCATCGCGGTGCGAAGCCTGCGCCACAAGACCGGGAGGCCAGCGCGCCCCTCGAGGCCGCAAGGAACGCCTGCCCACCGAGCGCGCGGGTTGCCGCCGCCGCGTAGCGCGCGGCGAAGATAGTGCCGGAGTGAGATAGCGTATTGCGATCTCCCACAGCCAGCGCTTGGTGGCATGCAGCTCACGCTGCGCCGGTCGGCGCGACAGCAGCGTATCGTCAGGGAATACCAGCCGGATCAGCAGCGAACCTTTCAGCAGGCGATACACCTCAGACGGAGCGACCCGTCGGAAGTCCCCGGCACGCACCCCGGCGCGCAGCAACTCCTTGAGCCGCTCGTGCATGGCCGCGAGCGGGCCGCCGACGAAGTTCTCCTTGAAAGAGCCCCCTGCGGCCAGCTTGACGTACTCCATGCCCCCACCCGGGGTAGCAAAATCGACCAGCGCCAGGCGGGCATAGGCCGGATGCCGCATCATGAGCTCGACGAATCGCTCAACTCCTGCGCGCAGCGCATCGCTGGGCGGCAACTCAGGGTGCAGCTCGAACTGCGTGGCAAGCAGTGCTATGTAGCGTCGCGACAGTTCGATCAGCACATCGTCGCGGCTGCGGTAGTGCTTGTAGATCGCAGGAACCTGTACCTCGAGCGGTGAGGCGATGTCCCGCAGGGTGAAGCCGTACACGCCCTTGACGGCGATCAACCGCTCGGCCTCATCGAGGATCCGCTCGCGCGTCGGAGCGGGGATCCGCGGCACTCTCGTCGCTGACATCAAGTACTCCTGCGGCAGACTCGTGCTCTCGTGCCGGCGTGCGGGCTGTATTCAGCCGGTAACGCCGCTTGCCACCGCTCGTCGGGTAGTTTAGTTTCGCACCCGGTTAAGTTAGTTAACTAGAGGCGCCGGCTTGCCGGTGGAATTTGTGACGCCTGCAGAAGAAGATGCCCACGCAGCGGGCGAGCCGTCCGGTCTGTCCATCGGCAACCTCAATAAGGCGGAATGGGATCAGCCGAGCAGGCGTCGTCAGGGGTTGCGGGATCTGCATCACCTGCATCGTTACGGCATGTCCTTCCGCTCGCCTCGAGTCGTGCCACTGGAGACCTGCATCGACTTCCGACTGCATGATGCGCCGTTGTTGCGCTGGTATCAAACGCATCCCTTCTTCACGGGAATCCTGGTTCTGCAGGAGCGCAAGATCGTCTACGAACAATACGCGGCCGATTTCGGACCCGACAGGATTCATTCGCTGCAGTCGATCAGTAAGACCGGCGCCCATCTGATGGTCGGCCGCCTGGTGGAGGCGGGAGCGCTGGACCTGACGCAGCCCATCACTACTTACGTCCCCGAAGTCAGGGCCGGGTACGCAGGCGCCAGTGTTCAGGATGCGCTCGACATGGCGGTGATCAATGACTACACGGAGGACTTCTACGACCCGTCGGCGAGTGTCGCACTGCTCGAAGACTCTCACGGCTGGCGGCTCGCCCACAACGGCCCTCATCGGGACATTCGCGCTTTCCTGTCCCTGATCAGCGCGGGCGCGGGCCGCGACCCCCACAGCAAGCTGCACTACAAGAGCGCCAACACCGATGTGGTGGCGTGGATCTGCGAGCGGGTGGCACGCCGCAGTCTCCGGGAGATGTTGCTTGAGATCGTTGAGGCCGTCGGTGCGGCAGACTCGATCTATGTATCGACCGATCGCTCGGGCGTGCCATTCGTGGGCGGCGGCCTGCACATGACACTGCGGGACATGGGGCGTTATGGACTGCTGCTGGCAAACGGCGGCGTGAGCCTCTTGGGACAGACGGTTGGCAGCCGCACTTTTCTCGACCGGACGCGCTCCGAACACAGCCAAGGGACCCTGAGCCTCCTCGGCCATGGCCGCTATCGCAATTTTCTCGAGACCGATGGCACCTGGGTGGGACATAACGGTTACGGCGGTCAGTGGCTGATGGTCTATCCGGAAGCCGAAATTGTCGTCGCCTGTCTGAGCGCCATAGCCGATGCAGGGGGCCTTGACTGGGGGTTCATCGGCAGACTCGCCGACATGGGTGAGGAGCTCGCCAGGATCCTGATGCGAGGCTAGTGGGTGGCCGTCGAGCGCAAGTCCATCGACTACGTCTCCGAAGATGAGCGGCATGGCCGGGTTATCGACCAGGTGCCATTCTGGTTCCTGGGTAATTTCCATTTCTTCACGATTGCTATCGGCTTCGTGGGACCGAGCATGGGACTTGGGTTTTGGTACACGTCCCTGGCGGGGGCGCTCGGCATACTCTTTGGCACGATCTTTGTGGCGTTCCACGCCTCACAAGGCCCTGAGCTCGGCCTACCGCAAATGATCCAGTCGCGAGCGCAATTCGGTTATCGCGGCGTCGCGCTGGTTCTTGTCGCCACGCTCTTCACTTTCCTCGGTTTCAACGTAGCTGACTCGGTGTTGGTCGCTCGCGGGCTCAACCATATCCTCGGCTGGAACGAGCCAGCGATCATCCTGCTGGCCGCGGCTACCGCCACGGCAATCGCGATCTACGGACATGACTCGCTGCATCGGATCTTCCGTGCGTGCTTCTGGCTTTGCCTGCCGCTCTACACGCTGCTCACACTGGCGATTGCGACCGGTAAGGTCCCCACCAGCCACGCGGCCGCGAGCAGCTTCAACTGGGTAGCCTTTGCAGCTCAGTTCTCAGCCAGCGCGGCGTATAACCTTACGTACGCTCCCTCCGTGTCTGACTACTCCAGGTACCTGCCACGACATACGCCACCCCGG
>Ga0123355_10020528_pt1 | contig 10554 bp, 6 predicted proteins | sample TergutEmb28metaG_3_FD_89872 | JGI IMG/M metagenome (GOLD analysis project Ga0123355, IMG submission 89872) | Embiratermes neotenicus P1 segment gut microbial communities from Petit-Saut dam, French Guiana - Emb289 P1 | ecosystem: Host-associated > Arthropoda: Insects > Digestive system > Gut ... | reverse complement strand
GAACATTTAATATTTTGTAATGCGTGCATATATTTTACAAGGCACTGAACTAACAGACTGATTCATGCGTATGTTTATGAAGGGGTCTCATTAGTCTATTAACAGACTGATTCATGCGTATGTTTACGAAGGGGTCTCATTAGTCTATTAACAGACTGATTCATGCTTATGTTTACGAAGGGGTCTCATTAGTCTATTAACAGACTGATTCATGCTTATGTTTACGACGGGGTCTCATTAGTCTATTAACAGACTGATTCATGCGTATGTTTACGAAGGGGTCTCATTAGTCTATTAACAGACCGATTCATGCGTATGTTTACGAAGGGGTCTCATTAGTCTATAAGGCCATGTAGACCCGCTTAAGCATATTTTATGAATACCATTAAAACCATGTACGTTTAGAAAACGAATGTTTCACTCCATCATTGAATCATGAAGTTTATTTAAATAACGTTTAAAATATTCTTTTGCAACATCACAGAAAACACAATTACAAAGAGAGAGTGGTTAATACTGTTTAGGAAAGTCATTATTGTTTATTTTTAAAACCAAATGAAACACACAAATACACCATGTGTGGGCAAAGTGCAGACCCTTTAAGGTGAAATCAGGCCTTGCATACATGTTTCATTGTGCTTTAACGGCGTAAAAAGATTTAATATGTTAATAATTATGTCACAGACATATGATAAGTGGCATATATAGGCCTGGAGAATAATTAAATTGATGCAATTTTAATTATAATATATGAATACTTTTATGTATAGGCCCTAATGTACGGTACATTAATACCAAGTCCTTTGCAGTTTCATTGGTAAATCTTTACACACAAACTTCGTCCAAAACAGAGCCTATATAAACTGAGGAATTTGAAAAGTTTTGGAAAAACTTTAACATTTATATCAAGGTATTAAAAAAGGTAAATCAGTCCCATTACAGGCCCGAGGTGCCCAGAGGGTTCCAGAAAGTTAAGGTTCCCAGATTACGTGACAATGGCCCAGTGTGGTGGTAAGATTGTCAGCCTTACGCACCGGCCTTATTTTTACCCCCAGGAAATACTCCTGGTACTCATTTCTGTTAGAGGCTGAGTCGACCCCAGGGCCATAGTGCGATCGGAAGGATTATGTCAATGAAAAATTTCAGTGACACAATGTGGAATCGAAACAGCGACCTTCTGATTTGTAGCACAGCACCTTAACCACTGTGCTACCGCGGTCCCCATATCATAACCATGCAAGAGAGGTTCTGCTACCTGTGACAAACATTTTCGATAAACGTGGGCACTGTATTACCGACTCAATCTGCCGCCCACAGTTTCTTTTCGTAACTGCTTCTTGCCAACAACAGATGAATAAGCTTTGCTCTTTGATTCCATGCTCCTTAGCTGCTTAGTAAATACAATCTAAAGTAAAATATCAATGCTCAAGTCGTTACGTGTGTGAAGAGCTTGAGATAGATGAACTGTTATTTCTGACTTAAGGTCTAAGTTCCCTCCTTATACCTTTCATGGTACTGTACAAGAACTAGATCAAATGTCATAAAGTACCAAAGCACCCATTTTCTCAACATCATAGCCACTCCAGTGAGTCACCATTGGCCTAAACGTCCGTCTCTTCACAGTGGTCTTCAGACGTGACAGTCTGACGAAGCATAGTGGCGAGGGAGGGATAATATTACAAGACATGCAGTATACGTATAACGTAACAATGAGGCGTGTTCTTGCAACCATTGTTGCAGTGGAAAAGCTGTAAGTATTATACATTCTGAGTGTGTTTTCGCAACCTTAGGTATCCAACATGCAATGCGCATGCGCCATATTGTAATCTGTGGCCTGCACCACTGTACAATAGTTTTCCACATTATCTCTTAAACCGTGTGATTTTCGAAATAAAGCTATTAAACACAAATGTATGTTTTAATTTTCTGTACAATTGTTTTCTCCAGCATTTCTCATTCAAAGAAGAAATGAACGAGATATGAACAAGAATGTATATTGCTCCTCATATAAAGTATTTGTTATTCTTGTCATATTGTAACTAAACTTGAATTTTCTCGACAGATTTTCGAAAAATACTCAAATATCAAATTTCATGAAAATCCGTCTAGTGAGAGCCGAGTTCTATGCGGACGGACAGGCAGACATGATGAAACTGACAAGTCACTTTTCGCAATTTTGCGAACGCGCCTCAAAACGGCTGGAGAAATTACAAAAGAATGAACGTGTCAGTGAGATTAAACTGGCTGAAGCTAGTGTCATTTGAGTGTCTGCTTAATCACTTTCATGAACCTAAGTGTTCCGCGGAGGCAGAGAAGTTATTTACAGTCTGAGTGAGTGTTTATTCAAGCAAGACCCACATTACTCAGTTGCGTTCACACAGACTGTTTGCTTAAATATAACAGACAAAAAATTTGCTCGCCAGCTTATCGACGTCCCTGTTTGCTCTGCCCCACCCTGCTTAACACCATATAATGTGCAAGACGTACACAATAATGTCTCGTACAGTATATATCAGGGGTTGCCACAACTAATTTCTCAAATTTATTTTTGAAATAAAACTCTACATGTTTCGGACAGTTCCTCTGTCCATCATCAGGGGTTTTCACTGTACACACAGCAATGGTATATGTCATAGAGGTTTGCTGACAGCTTGCGAGCAGGATCATATACCATTGCTGTGTGTACAGTGAAAAACTCCTGATTATGGACAGAGGAACTGTCCGAAACATGTAGAGTTTTTTCCAAAAATAAATTTGAGAAATTTGTGCATCTGGTTGGTTTTATTATAAGAAGCAAGCAATTAAATTTATTTCGCGCAGACCCTCGCACAATATATGAGAGAGGCGGCAAGCTAAAGGACCTGTGGGAGTCGCACTTTATGAGGCATCTTAGGCAGGAGCCTCGTATTTGTCTATGAGGTCGAACCTAGAGTAGCATCACTGATCACTGACTGAGAGAACGCGAGCAGCTCTTACTGTTTGCGAAGCAAGAAACTGCTGCTTGCTGGGGAATCCATTAACTCAGTACTAAAGCATCTCTTCCTTACTTGATGGATTATTTTTATTCATCCAACCACAATAATTTTGTTGGTTAGTCAAGGGACTCCTTCCTTTACAGAACACTGTAGAACGCCGTTCACTGTCAGCCTCACGTGCGAGTTAACTCCCTGAATGATATGTTGAATGGGAAACCTGCTCCAACCGCACCAATGACGTTCGCGTATAGTATTTGGCTCGCTCTTATAATAAAACCAACTAGATGCACTAATTCCTCAAATTTATTTTTGGAAAAAACTCTACATGTTTCGGACAGTTCCTCTGTCCATCATCAGGAGTTTTTCACTGTACACACAGCAATGGTATATGATGCTGCTAGCAAGCTGTCAGCAAACCTGTATGACATATACAGTTGCTGTGTGAGTTTTATTTCAAAAAGAAATTTGAGAAATTAGTGCATCTAGTTCGTTTTATTATAAGAATTTATCACGGCGCACGGTCACCTGAACGTCAAATTTAATTGCATATATTTTCAGCTCTTTATTTTCACCTCTAAATACAACAGGTGAGACTTGGGAAAACTGTGCTGTTATCCTACTATTTTCCCACGTAGGGCCCGCAAGAGTTGAGGCATAATGTATTACCGTGAGACCAGTTTTCCTGTTCGCTCTTGATATCCCGTCCGTATCCCTTCTTATCAGCCGTTATGTCACAAATTTGGCCCCCAATGTTTTGATTCTACGCTGGAAAGAGTTATTAAAACTGCTCGGCGACAAATTCCCGTGACATAATTACAGTCGGTGTATGTTCTTTGGTTGGAAAAGTAGACGACACGTAAATTTATTTTCTCACCGGCCGTTGTACGTACAGTATCTTATTTACTGTTCAGATGTGCTACTTGAGCGATAAAATAAAATAAAAAATTACGAGAGACATAACTGAGGAAGAAATTAAACGACGAAAGTTCGTTGGCCATGAATTTCCGCTCGTCACAGACGAACAGTGGCGTTACGTTGTTCATCCCTATTTGTGTTAGGTTCAGATTTGGCTGCGGGTGTGGCAATCTAGCGTAACCGTCTGGCTTTCCTTACCTGGGTCAACAAATATTTCGTATTTACTAATACTTTTATGTCAAGGCCTTCGATGCCACTGTAATCCCTCTGTGAGCGTATCTCAAACCAGGACCCACTAAAATCGACACTTTCTGTTGGTTTAAGCTTCAATTCCCGAATCTTGTGTTTACAAAGAGGGTGTCGTTTAGGTTCGAGATAGGAGAATTATTTTTAGGTCTGAAGATAAAGAGAAGTCCAAGAACAGCAGCCCACATCCTTTCACTTCAGGTTGAGTGTTTCCAGGTTAGCGGGGCAGGTAGTGTCACATCTGCAGTTGCGGCTTACTCCAGCAAGCATTCCTTTTAATTTGGAGGTAAGAATCACCATCATTTTCATCATCGTTATTATTACCATAAATAATAATTCACACAAAACTAAAATGTGAACGTATTATTTATTTCATGGTGTCCAACACGCAGTCTGCCATGCCGTGCTATGCGGCCAGCGGACATACTTGTAAATTACGCGTGTGCTGTAAAAATCACACAAGAATTTCGGCGATTTTTGCACGTGCTGTTCGCGAACCAGCCCATTATAACGGTTGGGAAGCTTTTTCGATGAAAGATTGATGCCCCTGTTTTATTGGGATGTGAAATTTTGTTTTTTACTGTAAAGAAAGAATTCGGATTGAAGGCTTCTGCACACTGGGCGCTAATGAGAACGTTTGGACATAAGAGAATGTAGCTAGAAGGACGGGGGGAAGTGCCTACTGAGGACGATGAGATGGTCGGGAAAACTGGGGCAAGTTGTAGAGATGAGCGCTGCGGACAAAGCTTCCAAAGGGTTCTGCTTTACAGAGTTAGGTAATTATTAACTTAAATATTGAAATATGCAATAATTAAATGTTTACATGCTTTTGTAGTTGAGTAAGAAGGGGAGCACGTAGCTTGAGTTTAGTGGAGAATAAAATGCTGTGGAGAATATGTGGGCCTAGAATTGACGAAGTAACAGGCGAATTGAGTTAACTGCAAAATGATAGTTTTGTAATTTACACTGCCCTTGAAATAACATTAGAGTGGTCAGTAAATCGAATGAAGATATATAAGATAGGCGGGTCATATAGCACGTTATAAGTACGCATACGATAAATGAGAGATGTTTACAAAACTTTAGTCGCCGCCAAGGCTGAAGGAAAGAGACCACTTGAGAGATCTTCATGTAGTAGTAGATGAGATATTAAAAATGAGCATACATAGATAGGAAGGGGGGAGAGAGGCTTTGGAGAGGCCCAAATATTAGCCTCTCTGGACTTGTTTAATTCCGTGCAGTTATTATTAACTAAGTTAGGCATTAAAATACACAAGCAAAAATGTGCCGAAGGTAAGGATCGATTTTTCATCTTAAGCAAATAATATAGAATAAGAATGTTTGATAACAGGGAGTCGAGAACACCTTTTTAACCTAAACAGCAGAAGGTGACGTGAGTGTAGAGAAAGGTGCGCAGTTAGGAGCTGTATTATACGTGTGGGTGATGTACTTGTATTCAGCACGAAATATTAGAAAGTCGATCACATGAAGATGTATAAGATAGGCGGGGTATATAGCACGTATGGGGGAGATGAATAGTATAAAGTTATAGTCGGTAAATCTACAAAGACGGCACCAATTGAATGATCTGGTCGTAGAAGTTAGGCTAACGTTACAATGACTGTTAAATATTGTGGTACTGATTACAGTGTATCCAGTTTATAAGGTGATAAGAGACAAAGTATAGAACTCCGTGATTTGTAGGCTATTGAAGCATGTCACGGCATTGAATATTAAGACTGCGGTATTCTGGCATATGGCGTCGTGTAGTCTGGTGATATGTACAGTACTTTCGGAGGAGTATACCACATTATCTTTGTAGTTTAAGCTACTTAACACGTGATGTGGAGACAGTACACTTTTCCGAAGTCTCAGTAACTAGCTGTCACTGCTTCATATATTTTGAATAGGACGAAATTAATTCTGTACATGTCAGTACAGAAGAGGCGAAAGCATTTTGCCGGGATTATGGCTGTTTGTTGTAGGACTCTTAAAACTGAAAAGTTAAGACAAGTCCTTCACAAATCAAATGACGTAAGCAATATGTGTAAGTTTATATAAAAATGTACTGGGAAATCGTTCCACACAGTGAAACAAGTGGTAGAATTATTTACTGAACTGTAAATCTGATTTTAGGGCAGTAGTTTTTGGTAAAGCAGACTGGAATGAAATGACTTACGAAAGGGTCTCATAGAATGTTTTGTTTTAATGTATTTGGAACTTGGTATTTTGGCACCAGAGGGTAAGCCTGTTAGTCGGTTGGTTAGTAGGATAGTCGATATTAGTCTAAGTGAAATGAAATATAACGTCAAACCAAAGACTACTGAAATGCTGGCATGGGGCTGTCGATATTTCAGGTTTTTGGGTTACAAACAGACAAATTCGTCAGTCGTTCTCTGTCCAGGATAGATGGGTTTCCTGTCATCGTCATATACGCAGAAAGAAAGACTTTGAAGAAGCAACAGCACTGAAATTGCGAAATTAAAATTTTATTTTCTGGTGTTTAAAAGTGTGGGTCGAAATTCCAAGTCGCATCCAAAAACTCCATCGCAGTACTTGCACATGGCTTTAACATGTGGTCAACCTATACACTGGCAGCAATTACGGGGTAAAATCCCTAACTCCTTTCGGTTTACCTCTTAATTTTTCGATTGGTGTGTCAGTTACCCTGTAAAATTTTGTGTCTTATCTGATATAATAACCTAATCTTTTAGTACAACAAAATCAGCCTCACTGTGACTATGTATCAGTATGGTACGTCACAATCAAATATATAAGCATAGCATGCATGTTCACAAACCTCTATTCATTTGCCCTACCTTCCTCCTGAACACCGCACTGACAAACACAAAGAAACCAGAGGCAATAAATATCGCTTAGGATTACTACTTACATGTAGTCTTGAAAATAATACATTTGTGTTGTGTTTCCAAAATAGGTCAAATTGAAACAACCCAAGAAGGATGTCACTTTTACAAGTGTGCCTGGTGGTTCTGTTGATTTCTGGGTCCTTCAGAATACAAGCGTCACCCACAAAGAGTCTCTCAAATGAAAATCCGAACGGTTCATCCCACACTGAAGAGAAAAGCTTGGAACAGAGGAAAGAAATACAAACACATAATCAAACGCACAACTCAAATGGAAGTAAGAGTAATGTGGAAGACGTGAATATATTTGACCGCATCGTTGTTCCTCTGGAGGACGTTGCTGCTAATCTTGATCAAGATACATTTGTCGAATTAACTAACTTACAAATTTCAGTTCCGAATGACCTGCGGCTTGGTGATATCAATCCTGACTTCTCGAGAATGGTCCTGAAAGTAAATTCGACGATAGAATCACTGGAAATTTATGGCGATTATACACTTGTAACAAAAAATGCTGCCATCCTTCCATTTTATAACCGAGGACACATCTATGTCAAAGTAAGGAACGTTACAGTAGCGGGCAAAACAGTCCTAGCGCTGACGCCGGCTGCTCTACTTTCCCTCGATTCTGATTTTGCCTATACTCCGCAAGAAGTAAATGCCCGTGTTTTCCCCATGTCTGATATTACTTCAGCAGAAGAAGTTTATCTCTCAAAAGACATCGCGTCTGGGACTCTGGCCACAATGATCGGTCGGAAGGTTGAAGCCCAGCTCTACTATTATGTAAGTGAACAGATAAATATGGTTTTAAGTCAGATAAGCGTGTTCACTATAGGGCACAAGAATTCTGAATTACTTGCCAAAGAACAGCTGACACAGAACGTGCAGATCGGAGATTTGTTTGACGAAATGCTGGTAGACGCAAAGAAAGAAATTGTGGAAAATCAGAAGGACAAAATAGGCGTGCCAAGTTTTCACAGGAATTTTTCCGAAAAGTTAGAATCAGTCATTGTTAATGGTACATTCTCAGCGGTGGAAGGTTGGCTATTAGGTGTCTCATCTTTCAGAAGATTGTCAAACGTAAGTCTATCCAAATCTGATGAAATGTTCATTCTATCAGCGATGTTAGAATTTGACGATCTACAGATGGGTTACGACAAATATGTCGCTAACTTCCTAAAGTCGAATGTAACAGGGAAACTTGAAGGAAAGTTTATACACAGGCAAATTTTGATCAAAGTGGCCATGGATCCGAAAGAAGACGGCACATGCACGTCAACGCTGTATGAAATAAAGTTCTTCAAAGTCAATGGGTATAGGATTCAAGAGATAACAAATATTGGATCTTTCGACTGGTTGAAAATAAGAATAAACAACTGGTTGATAGGTTTCTTTCAGACGAAGATAGTTAAGGTTGTTGAGCATGTATTGGCAACTGCCTTACGCAGTTCCGTAAGCCGATTTGACTGCGGGGAATATATTCCAAGCTTTAAAATCTTGGAGTGATTCAAACCGTAATGGGAAATTAATGTAGTTTTACTATCGTATGTATGAATTTAGATTGACTTCATTAGATGTTCATGTTGTTTCAAAGTTACATGGAAATGATCTTAGAGGAGACCACAAAAACAGATCACAAAACTGTTCTGAAAATTTGAAGGATTGTAGTTTGTGTTCTGTGCACTTTGCTTCCAATAAGAATATTAATATTACCTCGGAATATATAGTAAGTCCGAAGGGAATTCAATAATATGTTTTACCGTTAATCAGAAAATGGTACAGAATGTATGTATCTTACATTGTACACTAGATTTATTTCATGGGAGGGAATTTTGTGAAGTCATTGGATTCAAATATAATTCAATATTCTTTAAACAGAGATTGGGACTTCCTATCATTATTAGCATGTGCATATGGAAACTTTTATTGACTGGTTTACTTCAGGTACAAAATAAATTTAATAACGAAAATTAACATTAGAACACTTAATGTTATAATATTTCATGTTACTCCCCGTTTGGCAGCGGATCTAAAAAATTTAAGACAAAAGTGTCATTAAAAGGGAGTCGAAAAGCACTACAGAATGACAAAATCCCCCCCCCCTAGAAGAAGTACTTCTCACCGAACTGATTTTCAAAGCATGTGCATTAAAAGAGAGGGCCCAGTATTAGGTAGCCTTCTCAAAAGTAACATGTTGTGTTGTCAGCCTATTGTGTACTTTGTAATGTTTAAAATGTTTACATTAAATAAAATAATGCTTATCACCATGCAATCACTGTGATGTCATTGTCAAGATAATAAAACGACAGTAATTGTTCAGGTGTTACAACCTTTACAACTTCCGCTTCGTAGTAGCATGTTAAAAGTTCTCTTCAAATCTGCGAAACCTTAACGCTAGGCCGTCACACTGGTATTAGTCCCGAGGCAACGAACCCGAAGACCCCTGCTGGCTTATTAGAATTCCTACTTCGTGTTCCTGACGTGTATGTTTCTGTTTTCGGCCCCAAAGTGAAAACCACATCTCTTATTTTCCGCACTTTCCCACTGTTGCTCCAGCTTCGCAGAAGTATGCAATTACCGCCTCCTAACGTATCCTCTTCAATTCTTCATTTAAAAACACCAACACAGCCGACATTATATGAACTCCGTAGTTGAAAAGCGTCCATAAATGATAAAGAATAGATCTTAGGCGATCCTCTTACACTGTCAAACCTAACTTCGTATACAGGTCCTTCTTGAAGAGTACATAAGTCAGTCCACTCAGCTGACCGTAGAATTTTGTGGACCCCGAAGTTTTAATGCCTGTTTAAAACAGCCTCCCACTGCACCGTACGTTAACCAAGTGAATCCAGCCCACACACTCACAAAGTATTCGTAATTAACAACCATTTTAATATTATCCACCGTGAGAGTATACCCCTTTGCGTTTTCCGAATAAAATTTGTTTAGATGTGTGATCTAACGATGTGTGCTGCATGTCCTACCTATAACAATATTTGTTGATGAAGTGCAAATAATGACACTCCTCCTAATTATCCGGTATTCTCTACCCTCCTGTTTCTTCTGCTGTCTTACGTGCAAATATTTTCCCCAGTACCTGCTGTAAAATAACTGTAACCTGTGCTCTTCAAATATAAAACAAAAGGTCCCATAGCAGAATTTGACATTCAGAAGACCCCGCATCGTGATATATTCTTATAATAAAACCAACGAGATGCACTAATTTCTCAAATTTATTTTTGGAATAGAATTCTACATGTTTCGGACAGGTTTTCTGTACATCAACAGGAGTCTAGTACTGTATACATAGCAATAGGTATATGTCATACAGGTAATGCTGACTGCTTGAACCTGTCCGAAACATGTAGAATTTTATTCCAAAAATAAATTTGAGAAATAAGTGCATCTCGTTGGTTTTATTATAAGAATGTACCATTGCAGTTTTATAATATTACAATATTTATGTTTTATTTAGGAGATGGGAACGTAAAATATTCGGAATGTGAAGGTATTGATTTGTCATAAATGTAACTAGCTTACCAACCCCATGT
>Ga0123355_10020527_pt1 | contig 10555 bp, 4 predicted proteins | sample TergutEmb28metaG_3_FD_89872 | JGI IMG/M metagenome (GOLD analysis project Ga0123355, IMG submission 89872) | Embiratermes neotenicus P1 segment gut microbial communities from Petit-Saut dam, French Guiana - Emb289 P1 | ecosystem: Host-associated > Arthropoda: Insects > Digestive system > Gut ... | reverse complement strand
CCGAACTCGAATTACTGCCGCAGTTGCAAAAGTGACACCAGAGATGCTACGTAGCGTGTGGCAAGAGACTGACTACAGGTGGGACGTCTGCCGCATTACCAATGGAAGTCACATTGAACCATAACTATCCGAGGTAAAACTCGGTGTGTACTGCTACATTTTGACAGTTCAAAACGTTGTGTATGTCCTCTGTATAAATTTCTATACGCTTTCAAAGTTGTAAAGCTCTTTTTGAAACACCCTGTACATTTTCACCATAATTTCATAGCACATTCTTCCCATAGCAGGATACTTTACAATTTTTGGGGAATCCTATCACATCTCTTTAGTCAACACTTTTCATGAACATATCTTGTATACTGATACATGTACTGTACCAACGATGAAATATAATTTTGACTCTGACATGAATAAAGCATAGAACACGTATGTATCATCACCAAACAACTTTCTCTTTGCACTCCTGCAGTATCTTTTGACATAAATTTATAAGGGAAATTTATTCCAAGAGACATTTAAATATATATTTTATTTTGGACTGTTTTGGACAGGGCTGTCACTTTTCTTGGAGACCAGGCAAATGTTTATATTGTACCAAGGTGTCACTACACATTCCTCCTGCAAGTCTGTATGACCCATACATAAAGTGCAAGTTTGGTTCACACCATGTGCCTTGAGAAATCACTGGATTTCATGTTATATAGAGGTATGGGAAGTTAAATGTGCAAAGAGTACACTACCTAGCTACACCTCCACATCCTTCACTACAAAAACTTGCACAAAACTGACAAGTCTACATGAGAGACACAAGCAATGGAACTAAACACACTGCTAGGAGGTACTGCTGGTGCCTTAATATGTCATGACCAAGCATTCAGTCTGTTAACCACTGACGTGTGTCAACAACTCAAATGAACTGACAAGGCCCACCAAAATCTAACATGTTGCATATATGCCAAGAGACAGCACAACCACGCAAAATACTGAATTTTCAACAAAGGTATCTCAGAATTATTGTTTTTTGACAGATTCTACCAATTCTCCCACAGTTTCATCACTTGGGCTGGCAGTGAACGGGTTAAAGTTAAATTAACAAACTTGAATGTCGCTGCATACAGTCCACTGTTGAGAAATGACAAAATATAAAGCCCTTACCTTAGATTTCCTCTCCTGTTCATCCCACCAATTTTCAAATGACTTAAATGCAGTATTCTCTATCATCTTTTTGTTGAAATCCCGTTTTAATATTTGCTTCAGCTCGGAGATTACCCTGTCAATCACACCACTAAAAAAAAATATATATATTTTTGTAAATGTAAGTCACTAAATTCACTGTTTTCTATATTAAATATTACATCAAGTAAATGAAGGGCTACCTGAATAATCCTGCAAGTATGAAAAACTCTGCATGTTTTGCAAACATCTTTCAACTCTGGAACCTAGAAAGTTTATAATATGGGAAATAATGGAAAATTAATTTTTGTTTTATGGATTTTCACCTCACAGGTGGTTTTTGAGACACAAATTAAGCCTGTAAACTGAGGTAATTTTTTTTTTAAATGTTTGCAATCCCAAAGTTTTTAACACATATAAAAAGGTAGTGTTCTCGTTACAGGCCCGGTGTGGCCCAGAGGGTGGGTAGAGTTATAGCTCTACTCTTCCATGACCGCGGCACTAGAAGGGTGTGAGTGGTCAGCAGCACGCACCGGCCACACTTTACCCCTGGGAAAGACCCAATACCCATTTTACAGGAGGCTGGGTGGGCCCCAGGGCCGGTCTGGAGGGGCAGAAAATCTCGTCCCCACTGGCATTTGATACCGGACCGTCCAGCCCGTAGTCAGTCACTATACCGACTGAGCTACCCGGCCCACGTTTAACACATATATGAATGTATAATGTATCAGTCAAACACAACAACTTTCATTATGTTATTTTATTGTTTAGGGCAGCATGTTTCTACCCTTACTGGGTCAAGAAGATGGTCCAGTAAGGGTAGAAACATGTTGCCCTAAACAATAAAATAACATAATGAAAGTTGTTGTGTTTGATACATTATACAGTCATATATTAGGTAATAATGTAATATTCTGATATACAACTGTAAGATAGTACTGTAATATTTTGACATAATACACCTGCCAAATATATAATATTTAGATATGTATTGTTAAAAGTACTTACTTAATAGTTGGTGCTTGTGGATCAGTACTCTCATATGGAACTTGTCCTTGTGTCTGTGGAAACCTGGGGTGAAAGCTTGGATATCCATAGTGCACGGGTGTTACCAATGGAGCTATTCCTGGAGGGTACTGAGTGTTTGGGAGATAACCTGGTGGCGGTGGAAGATGATACAGCGTCGGTGGATAAGGGTAGTTACTCCCAGGTGGGGGTCGGGTCCACGCATACATCTCAGATGCACCAGGATACATTGGTGCTGGTGGTGGGTGGTAGTATGGGGGAGGAGGGTATGGATGCGGTGGATATGCTGTGTATGGTGGAGGGGCAGGATACATGGTGACAGGTGGCTGAGCTGCTACCTCTATCTTCTCATCTCCAGAGCTCAGACTCGAAAGTGACATGCGATCATCATCTCTATGTTCATCCTGCAATGGAGTGGATTTTCGGCTGCTGCCAGCTTCAGGATCCACCCCTGGTGGCAAATCCAACGATGCTGGTGGGTGTGCTGCTTCATCTGAATCCTCATCACTGCTTTCTAATTGTCTCTGTTGATGCTGCGGACTAAAATATTCAGACTGTGTCACCCCACTTTTATCAATGTGTGTGGCTGTCAATGTCTCATCCTCACTACTGCTAATAATGCTGCCTAGGTCATCATTGTCAATGACAGGTTTATTCAGATTCACACTCTCCAACAGACCTGTGGTCTCTTCTTGTTCTTTCTCCCGAGCTTTTCGAGCCTGTTCGATCCCAATTTCATGCCACTTCAAGTATATTTCAGCAGACAGGAATGGTGAAGGAGGCGTAGATAAGGGTTCATCTTGGTCTCCTCCATCAGACGGGGGAGGAGGGGGTAATGGATCATCAACACCTGGTGGTGGAGGGAGAGCGAGAGGAAGAGGAGGTAATGCAGTTCCATCTGTATCAGAACTACTAGAAGATCGAGATGGTTGCTGAGATCTGTCCAAGTGACGACATGATGATGAATGATGATGTCTAGTAGATCCACGCTTTGATGAACTTCCTGATGAACGCCTTGAAGATATTTTACCAATAGCCTTTACAGGGGTATCCTCATCAGAATCACTACTGATTCCTAGCTGAAGAAATGGTGGAGCCAAACCACCAGCTCCCTTACCTTTCAGTAGCATTTCAATTCTTGTATCCAAATCTAAAACTTTTGGTGGCTCTGGACTTAAACTTTCACTAGATTTTTGGGAAACACTCCCTTTTCCACTTGGTTTCACGTCTTTCTTCCCACTACCTCTTTCTGGTGAAAAAACAATATTTCGTCCATCCCCAGCAACAGGCGTCCATGTTGGCGTGGCATTAGCTGGAGGCAGTGTGGTTACTGTACCAGTATGCACTGGGATATGACGCAATGCTGACTGCTGAATGGGCCGTGCTGACTGTTCCCAGAGAGGCAGCATCTGCTGTGAATCACTCCAAGGTGGTTGCCACTGCTGGGAACCTGAGTGTATTGGTGGAACTAAGGGATGAGTGTGGTGGATTGGTGGAGGTGGCATATGAGTCTGTAATGTATGGGGTGGAGGGTGTATCTGATGACCATACGGTGGTGGTGCAATGGGAGGTCGGGTATGGTGTTGGCTAGTTTGTGCATGATATGGCGGATAGTGAGTAGAATGAGGAGGAGGGGGAGGGGGAGGAGGAGGAGGAGGAGCAGGAGGGTAATGATTGTGGTAATCATAGCTAACAGGAGTGCTACGAGATGAATGGTTGGATGGTGTTGAACCATGGTAGCCATAGTCTTTACTACTAGCATAGCTTCTGTCCGAGTAGCTTCCTGCTTCACTTGGGGCTGTGCCATAGTCACTTGTACTGGAACCCGGTGTAGGATAATCACGATGTCTTGTCACGGGGAACGTTCGATGGTCTGTTGGTGTACCATAGTCTCTATTATCATGATGAGCAAATGACATATGCTCTTTCTTTTGATTAACAACACCACGAGACAACTCCTCCTTATCTGGCCATGAATGGTCCAAATCATCTGAAATCTGATCTGGAGGAGCAATTCCAACTTTCTTTGGCAACTGTTTTTTCACAAGCACATCTTCTTTGTCTGTAGCACCTGAAGATGTCTCGTCCAGTCCCACATCAGGTGCTGCTTCCTTCTCCAACTTCTTATCTTGAGTCTTCTCTTGGAAAATCTTTCGACACTCCTCACCTTAGAAAGTGAAGACAAAGTAACAGATACAATAAGCTGATAACAGTACGATAAAAAACAAGACTTCCATAAACAATAACAAGACATTACCAAATGCATCAAGGAAGACATGAACAACTTTCCCCATGACAGACGTGTTGTTGAGTTTTTCAACACAAGCTGCGGCTGACTTTATTGCCTCAAAAACCACTCTGGCTAAGCCTAAGTGTTTATTAGAAATAGGATGGTAGTAGATAAATAATTCTTCTACAGGGCCAAATTTCTGAACCTGGAAAAAAAAAAAAAAGTGTTTTGTAAGAGACACCAAAAAAAAACCACACACACACAGTAAATAAAAAACTGCAAGATTTGGTCAGAGCTTATTTTGTTATACAAACTATGTCCTTACCATATCTGAGAGAAAAGCTTTGTCAATATTGTCATTCAAGTTACAAATTGTTACTTCTAGTGGTGGTGGAATCCCTACATAATTTCCATCAATCTGTAACAGAAATATTAAAAAATTAATGAAATGCAACATCCAATGAAGTAACCTGCAAAAAGATACTTTTGTTTCACTTTATGAACAACTTAAACAGTATGAACCTAACCTTAAATCTAGGTAAAGGTATATCAAGTGGGTCAGGTCTTCCCCATATTTTTGGAGGCGGTTTTCGTGGATCCCGAAGTTGTACTGGAGGGTATGTCGGGTCATTTGGTACATTTCCGTCATATCTATACAACTTTGATGCACCTTTAACCAGAAAGGGGTCAACTACAAGCTTGTAGTTTCTAGGCTTATGATGGTGATGATGATGTGATCCAGAGCGGCTGCCAGAATGAGAGGACTCCATCATACCATTCATAGCTGAAACGAAACAAAAAAACTGAAAACATTATCGGTGTAAGTCACGAACAAAGTATCACGAGGAAAAATATTTATGGGCAGTGCAGTTGTGAGCACAACAATCAATGGTTTTTCATGAAATTAAAATCAATAAATGCAAACATGTGATAACTATATGACATATTAATGTTATATTTGATTAAGAGTTAAAAGTTTGTATCGATATAAGCTCTGTCACATTGTAAAATTATTAGTAAACAACACTTTTATACCCGCGATGCTCACTTTTTTTGAACACGGTAAGCGGTGGGTAGACTATAGAAAAGGTTTTACAGACAAATACACTAACCCTTTACTCAAATACATGTCACTAGGACAATGACTGATAAGTCAGTTTTCGTCTATATCAATCCCCAATATTCAAACACATCTTAAGTAGATTCATTCAACACAATTGCGAAGAGCAAGATACCCTCTTCTCCATCGTCGTTTCTCAGTCCTAACCTCTATCAACTTCACACCCAATTTCAGTATCCAACCGTAGTTGTATAACTTTAATATGTATAGGGAAAGTAAATTATTCCTTTATAAGAATTTTTGCATAACTCATTATAGAATATTCATACACATTGTGGCTGAAGTAATTAATTGAAGCATGTTTAAGAGGTACTTGAGGTGACTCCTATTGTAGGTGATTTAAAACCTCCTCATTCATTGGTCAAAATATTGTAGGGGATAATGGCTGGGCCAATTGCAATGCCAAATACATTGTATTATAGGCGCATTAGAATCTGTGTAAGGAGTAGGAAGGTTGCTGCATTTATTCAGAATGGTATCATTTTCATTCTTTCTCCTTTATAGGCACTTTTCATTGGCGATGTCTGTTGTCTAATGAATCTTTGGTGAACCCCTTTAAGTGGTTTTTATTTTAATTTTTAGGGGAACACGGTATCGTTGAAGCCAGGCATCCCAAGCGTAAAAGCGCAAGACGAGGATTTGGTGGACCCTCAACAAACTCTTCGGGTACTATGCTCTATTTTCTGTAATCGATCGTTGGGTAGGGCATATAAACGAATGTGGTAACTGTATATAATTGTTAAATTTCTCCGCCATTCCCTTTTTTAAGAAATCACCAAGTACTGTATTATGACTACAAAACTGGCAGACATGGATTTATTGGTTTCATGGATTGTATACGTTCCTTGAGCATAAAATTACTTTGCGTAAGCCCAATTCCAATACTCCAATTGGCGAGAATTGACACGGTTACTTAAATAAAGGGGTTGAAATTCTATTCTCTTTCTTTAGGAACAATGTCACGAGTTACCAAAATGCACGGCACTTTACGAAAAGTATACTGGGTGCAATGACAGAGTCAACTCAAGAAAGAAGACTGCAGAAGTCTGCAGTGAAGAACTTTTTGACTACTTGCATTGTGTGGATGCTTGTGTTAGTAAAACTTTGTTCTCTCATCTTAAATAGAGTTGGTGAATGTACTTAAAGAGTACTGTACAGTGTTAAAAGTTTGTATTTTGTAGAATGTTTTAGAGCGTGTATGTTATGTTCACTCATATTAAACAAAACCAAAAACTGAAAGTGAGAAGTTCTTGGAATGATAGTTGTTAAGGTCATGTGAAAGTATGTGTCTCAGAATACTGAGGTCATCCCAGATATTTGTGTATGACAGGTTGGGTATTTGCCTTGTATTAGCATGTGCCAGTGTGTGTTGGATACCGTGAATTTTTAAGACTTTGAACTGGGCGTGGGGGACATATATTCAACTGGTTAAAAGGTTAAACAGGAGTGGAGATAAACTTCAGTGCGCCATATATCTTCATGGCATACACATGGTCAGATTTATCTTTTTGACACAATATTATGGTAATGTACATGGTTATAAATTACAAATTAAGCTGAATTTCAACCACTACACAAGTTAATAGAGGCAAGTAATTTTTTACTTGGAAACATACTGTAAAAATCAAATAAATAAAATATAACATACATGTATGATACAAAAAAATGTGTGCTGGAATGAGAGCGACCTGTGCAAGATTTCAGGCTTCTGCCGCGAAGCACATGAGAACTGCACTCTTCTGGGTTATTACTCAGCAAGTAGTGGAGTTCTCAAGAATGACCTCTATTCATTTTGGAAGTGCCACATTATTTCCAATTTCCAACTGTAGTTTGTTCATATATTGTACATTTGAATTCCTTTATTCACCACCATTTCCATAACAACCTTGTTCTGCGTTACTGAAAATTAAGTTGGTGTCTCTGTGTTATTAGAAACTTGTTTTTTATTCAAGATTCTCTGTAATTATTTGATATGTGGGATGTTATTCCAGTTATATGCATGTAAGCCACATTTGTGATCCCTAAAGTGAGGACTTCACTTTGATGGTACTTCCTCCTTGTTGAAGGCATATTTTTCCAGGTGAGAGGGCTTCTGTGCATTGTTGAACTCGGAAACTTTGCCAGCAGAAGTCTAGCTGCTGGTAGGGCCAATGCCAGACATGGTTTGCTTGAGCTGCTAGAGGGTGGGGGTTTGGTCCATGAGGCCTAGAATTCCATACCCGTAAAAAATGAACATTGAGAATCCTGAAACCAACCAACTTAGATGGCCTACCACATACAATGATATGAAGATAAGAGCACTAGACAGGAAGCAACGGAGAAGCATAATTGAGGTGGTCATGTCCTGAATCAGGCTGAACTACCAGAGAATAAGAAAGGAAGGACTTTGTCTGCATCGCTAACACCGCAAAAGTCTCTTCATCCTTTATTACAATGGCATTATTTGTGTTACTCCACACTGCACTATTACATTTTTAATACATATGATATAAACACTTTTTTGTTTTGTTGAATTACACTTGTTGATTGTAAAGGCATTGGTCTGGATTTGCAGAGGAAGACTGTGAAGGAATGAGTACACCAAAGTATATAATACAAAGAAAAAAGTTCAACTATGTATGAAATGATTGTGAAGCTTTGGTTATGTTCATCGCAAAATTAAGAGCAGCCCAGAAGGTTAGGAGCGATTTTACATATTAGTGTCACAAACCATATTAAATACAACTGAGTTTACCACCAGATTCTTAACTTAGTAATGGAATGGTTCATTAAATAATGTTAAATTTAAAAACCTAAAAAGTCATACCTTTGATGTCACATTTTATTTTTTTGTAAAATAATTTTGTAAGGTAATATTTCAATTTTGAAAACCATGATAAACCATTTTTGAGGACTAGGAAGGTAATGGAAGTAGGGCCTATCTAATGTCCATGGTATTGTCCCTGTACTTAACACCAGACAATAAGGGTGTATGGGAGATGATGAGTTAATCTTGACACTAAATGGATGTGGTCCATTTCATGTCCAGGATGCATTACCCCTGGGAGAAGAGCCTCTGGTACCCACTGAACAGGAGGCTGTGTTGACACCACAGTTGCTCTGTGCGTGTTGGAGAACAGAAAAATGTCCCAGCCAGGGACTGAACCACAATTCCTTGTTATCCAATCTCGTCTCAGGTATTCCATCTGCAAAAACTTCTTGGTAATAAAAGGCTGTAAGAGTTCAAATAATCCAACAAAGTTCACTACTGCATGTAATAATCATTTCAAGAGTGCAGTTCTCCTAATCCAACTCGTCTCGGGGTTTTAAGTAGCTGTGTCCTACTTTTCTCCCACATTTCCTGTTTTTTCCACAACATACATCCATTCCATCTCTCCTTAATTTAACTTGTAATGTACAGACTTTTAAATGTTGGGTTTCTGCTGCAGCTGGAGCACTGTTCAATTTAAATTCCCACTGTAGGGACAGTATTTTTTTTTTGACAAAAAATGAACATTTAATGGGACTGCGTGTTTGCCCATTAAAGGTTAAATACTATACCTTCTTGAGTTCCATAAATTAATCAAATTCTTTTTACAGAACTGAATGTATCAGTTTCCTTCTTGGGGAATTATCAGCTAGTCAGTAAATTACATGTTTTTTACAGAATCCAAAGGTTCCACACCTCACTCACAAAAGCCCACCATTTGTCCCTGTCATAAGCCAGTCGAACCCAATCTGTTCTCACTTATCTTTTTTTAACATCCATATAGATTTTTTTTTTAAATCTCCAACTATCAAGAACATCTGAATATGGGACATTGATGTACCTGTCAAGGGAAGTGGTGAAGGTATCCTGTGTCCTACAATGAGTGCAATATTCTTGTTCTTTCTGTTTAGGCATCTCTACCACATTTTCTTACCACATTCTTCCTTTGGTCGAAACCTTACCTGATCCATTGTTTCTACCTTGATTTCAGTTTCCCTCCTCCTCAAGTCTGACCCCCCCCCACCTCCCCATTCATGTTGTAGGACAGGGACTTCATCAGAGTTGGGGAACTCTTGAACAAGTGAAGTCCAGCCTTTGAGGCAGCTATGGTAAAAGAGGTGCAACAAATGGATAGTGCATTTGGAAACTCCTTTCCAGAAACAATGTAACCTTCAAACACCTTTGTTAACATATCGTAATCTCTCCATTGCTGAATGGACTGTATGAGGAATGCAAACAAATCAAAATGCTGTTATTTTGCAAACAATTTATTGTATTACAAAGAGATTCAGAGTACATAAAAATTGAGGATTCCTTCATGGACCAGTTATCATATAGATCCAACATTTCAATGTGATTTGGTCCCTAACAGGCGGTTTCAACTGGATCTGGCTCAACAGATGTTATTGGGGTTCTGGAAATAAAGGTCAAGTCTACTTCCTAAGTACAGTAAAATATTTTGTGCACAGCATGTTTCATAAGAATTCATCATATTAGCAAATCATGTGCCAAGATGTTGTAACAGTAAAAATTTGTCACATCTAAAAACAGAATGAACGGATGTTAGCAAAATGGTAACTAATACTGTGCTTACATTATCACTAATACCAACACAGTTAATGCCCTCAGTATTGAAATAGGAATCATTTAGTTGTATATAAGAACTTCTTTTTTAGATGATCTTATTTATATTTTGAGTTGACTAAAATGAAACAAATTTGTTTGTTCATGCTGGTAAGCATAACATTTATCCTTACCCATGGAAGTTCCAAAATTATTTATTTCTTGACTTCAGAACTTACATACATACATGTTGCCCCCACAGCATACATTGTCTTTGGGCTCTGAAAATAAAAGATGCATACTTACTTATTACTCACTCCATGGTGCAGAGTCCTTCTTGAGAAGCTAACTGGTTTGCAGCTAGTCAAGAAATTCATTACCACACTCACAAGCGTCCGCCACCTGTCTCTATCCTGGGCCAGCCCAATCCAGTCCATATACCCACATCCCACCTCCTGGAGATCCATTCTAATAT
>Ga0123355_10020526_pt1 | contig 10555 bp, 6 predicted proteins | sample TergutEmb28metaG_3_FD_89872 | JGI IMG/M metagenome (GOLD analysis project Ga0123355, IMG submission 89872) | Embiratermes neotenicus P1 segment gut microbial communities from Petit-Saut dam, French Guiana - Emb289 P1 | ecosystem: Host-associated > Arthropoda: Insects > Digestive system > Gut ... | reverse complement strand
GATCCGCGTCATTACCGCGCCGTTCTTCCTGGCAACAAAGATGGAAGCGTTTCGAGGAAGGGGACGGATGGACTTCCAGGCCAGCCATGATCTTGAGGACTTTGTTGCTGTCATTGAAGGGCGAGACACACTGCTCCAAGAGATCGCAGCGTCTCCAGAAGGTCTTCGGAACTATCTTGCCGAAGCAGCAAAGACTCTGCTCGCGGAATCTCGATTTCTCGATGTGCTTCCAGGATTTGTCTTGGATGCCGAACGGGTCCCTCTCATTCAAGGGCGACTTGAGCTAATGGCAGCTTCTTAGGGTGTCATTTATTGACGCCTCGAATCTGCGGCACATGTCTTTGCGATTTGTGATGCACTGCGTCACGCATTGAGCAGAACAGATTGCCGCACACTTCTTCGCATGGAAGGCGAAAAAGCCCCATGAATAAAGCCGGAACCAGAGTTGGAGGACACACTCCTTTGGAGAGCACCAACGTTCCCCAGCGACAATGATGGACCCAGCAGCGATGCTGATACCAGTGGGCGACAGGAGCTACCTTGTCCCAATCGCACCTTTATACTGGAGAGGACAGTAGCTGTAGCAAGTGTTAGCTACAGTCGTGCCAACCCTTGTCCTTTTCACTTGGAGCTGAAGCCTATGAAGGTTACTCTTGAGTTCTTGCATGCAAATAGTTCTCATCCATCCGGCCAGGGATGGACAAAGAAGCAACTGTCGATTCTCGGAGTTGATTGGCCACCACGCAAAGGCTGGATAGATGATGTGGTAGAAATCGAACTCACGGATGAGCAGGCGGCTGAGTTCATCTCGATGAGGCACCGGCCAAAAATGGGAGTTTCTCGCTTGTAGCCGTTGGGTTCCACAAGAACCCAAACAGCGGGCTGTTAACTTTAACCGTCGCCGGCCTGTACCCGTCAGCCTTTCCCGGCGTTCTCGTTGCAGATTGCAGCAAGAGCCGCTTCCGGCCTCGCGCCAGCCATCCCGAAGCCGCAATGGATGATTCTAACCAAAAGGCCGGGCCGCCAACGTTAGAAAGCTGTTGGAGAGATACGCGCAGTCTACGAGATCAGGGCGACAACCGGAGATAGACATTTCGATGTGCTTTCCAGCTCCATGCCTGTCGGCAGGGCCTCACCGAGCGCGTACACAACATCGGAGCGAGTGGGAGCGATCGATTCCTCGAGGGGCCGCAAGCAGGCATCATCTGCCACCGCGGCTGACTTTAGTTTTCGAACGGCTGAGAGCGTTACATCCTGGCCGATATCCCGTACGCGATCGCCGACCCGCCTGCCCAGCTGAACGACTGCAGCGGCAGTCGCATGTGTCACCTCAGACGAGTCCAGCAGGGCAGTAATCCAGCCCGCCGCAGTCTCCGCAGGAACTACACAATTGAGTGGCCCATAAACCGGGATGCGCATGCCGAGTCGGGCTAACGACCACAGCCAGGCGGCGTCAGAAGGTTCTCTTTTGAGCTTACGCAGCAACTCACTCCCGAGCGCTGCGCGAGTCGTGGCGGGCAGATGTTCAAGGCTGGCCACGAGACGCCAGCCTTCATGTTCCACCTGGGAGTTCAGTCGCTTGGGTGTCTTCTTGCCTCCAATGCCGAGGTTCTCGAGGTAATGGCGTAGCTCCTGTTGGTGGGCGGAGCTCAGGCCGCCCGCAACCCTGCGCCATGCCACGAGCCAATCGACCTGGCACTGAAGGTCTTGCGGAAATGCCAATCCCACTTGATATATCCGGCGCGCGTCTTTCATTCGCGGGACGTCGTGCTCATCTCCAAATCCCGGGCGCATGCAGTAGCCAAACAGGTTAAGCCAGCGAACTTCGTGTCGTGGACTCAGTCTTCGCCCATCCGCCACCTGCAACAGGGCGTCGCAGAATGATCGTACCGTGAGCAGCGACCAGGATTCTCGTTTCTGTCCAGTCACCGACTCCAACTTCCCAACCAGGGAAGCAGGGTCGACCAGGTCAGGCATGCCAGGCCCCGTCTTACTGAAGGTATGTTCAATCAAGCTCATCGCAGATTTCAGCACAGGGTCGGAAATGCCTGATGCTTGCGCTGTCGTTGTCGACGCCCGCCGACTGGATCCGCTTCGATCCGCCTCACCCGCCTGTTGCCTCAACTCGAACTGCAGACGCCACCGATGCGGTGAGTTCACCGATTCGCACCAAAGCTCGAGCGTTCCGAGCTCAGTGAAGGTGGCCGATAACCGTACCGCGATTTCCATCTGGTTGAGTTTCTTTCCGTAGCGCAGGAGGGTGCCAAGCGGCGAATGGCGATGGATCTCGTCCGAGCGCAATTCGACGATCGTGCCGTGCGCGTCGTGGCGAAACGGCGAGCTGTAAAGGTGAAACGAGACTGGGCGATTCGCCAGCACCGCGAATTCGTGATCCAGGAGCGGAAAGGTGGTGCCTTCGTTTGTACCGGAAGGCAGCACGCAGACTGCCTTGATGCCATGTTCAGAACGCAGTCCGATGTAGTACGTCGAGGCGCTGCCGGCTTTGACGCGCAATCCGTCGCCCCGCGTCACGCGCGCGTAGTAGGCCGCGCCCACAGCGACCGCGCTGCTCATGGATTCGTTGGCCAGGATTTTCGGTCGCCAGGTACTGCCGTCGTTAAACCAGTTGCCAATGGCCTCAATGATCTGCTTGCGGACGATCGAAGGCATGCAGAAGCCGCCGTTGAACAGAACCGCATCCGGCTTCACCATCGCTCGACGATTTCCGGGGTGCCCCTGTGGATCTCCTCTCCCGTCCATCGTCAGGGCGGCTTGCTTGAGGAACATCGCAAGGTGTTTGGTGATGGCCGGGTCCGTGGCGTAGGGCAGCCCGATTTCCCTGAGGCCCGCGGCATGAGCACGTCGGGGCATCTCGTCGGGTCCAGTGAGTGGCAGAAAACCGTTCGTGATCGCGTCCGTCACTTCATCGCGGCTCAACTCGCTGCTTAGCATTTGCCCCACTACCGATCGTCCGCCGCCCAGGATGCTGATGGGAAGACGATCGATGTCCTCGTCGCCGAGGAGCCGCTCCTTGGCTGCCGCGCAGATGACTCGCAATGCGTGGCGCTGGCGCAGACTGAGTTTCGTATTGAGCTTCTGTTCAACGCGGAGCGACAAGGCGAGGTCGAGGTTCTCTCCTCCCAGCAGCAGGTGTTCGCCGATAGCGGTGCGTTCAAACTCAACGTTTTCTTCCTGCACGCGAGTGCGCACCAGGCTGAAATCTGACGTGCCGCCTCCGATATCGCAAATCAAAACCAGCTCGCCGTCCTGAAGGTGCTCGCCGAGAACGTTCCTGTTGCGCGCAATCCAGGCGTAAAAAGCCGCCAGCGGCTCTTCGAGAAGAGTGAGATTTTTGAGTCCAGCCTGCCGCGCCGCTTCCACGGTCAGTTCTCGTGCTTCCTCGTCGAATGAAGCCGGCACCGTCAGAACAATTTCCTGATTTTCAAAAAGCTCGAGCGGGTCGCTGGTGTTGCTGCTCCCCATGACGTGGTTCCAGGCGTTCCGCAGATGCATGAGGTAGCTGGCGGAGGCTTCCACAGGAGATATCATCGGTTCCGCCGGCTCCGCATCCCGCGGGAGAATGCCGGCCGTTCGATCGATCGCACTCTGGCACAGCCACGATTTCGCCGAAGACACCTGGCGCCCCGGCACCAGTGCGCCCTGGTCGCGGGCCATCGTACCGATGATTGTCGATGGCCGCTCCTGCCAGGGCAGGCTCACCGAGCCGGACGAAATCTCGTCGCTGGTTGGAAAATACAGGAAGGAGGGCAGAAGCGGCAGGGCGCGCACCTCACCCGGACCGCTGAGCTGCAAAATTTCAAAGCTCCTGATTGCTGACGCTTCGCCCCGGTTCGCGCCTTCGGTGGCGTCGAGATAGGCCACGGCGCAATTCGTTGTGCCGAGGTCAATTCCAATCAGGTAGCGGGAGGCGCCTTTCATCGGACCCTCAAAACGGCTCGGATCGACTGGTCATTGGTCGCTCTTCTCACGGATGTTCAGTTCGAGCTTCCAGCGATTCGCGCCCTCGCGCGACGCACACCAAAGTTCAAGCGTTCCGACCTCCGTCACGCGAGACTCCAGGCCCACGGGAAACACGTTTCCCTGCTGGCCGTCGACGGTGAGCGTGACTTCGAGGGGGCTGAGCTCCTCGATCTCGCCGCCCCAGTTCTCAAGCAGATCGCCGACCCGGTCCTGCTTACGAATGGTGGAGCTCAGGAAGCGGAATTCTGCCGGTTCGCCAACCACTAACCCAAATTCCCGGCCCGGTACCGTCGCCTGAGTGCCTTCTTCCATCCCAAAAGGGGCGACGCAGAGGGCCTTCATGGGAGCAGGGATGCCGGGTACGGCCGGCATCGCACTCTCGATTCCGATGTAGTAGGTGCGAGAAACTCCACTGCGGATGCGCACGCCCTTTCCACGCCGTGCTCTTCCATAGTAGGCGGCGCCCCGGGCCACGGCGTGCTCAAGATCAGGCGCATCGAGAACATGGGCGGCACCCAGAGTCTCAAATCCCTCTCCGGTGAGCCAGCCATTCAACACCTCGACCAGTCGCCCGCGCAGTACTTCGGCTTTCATGACACCGCCGTTGAACAGAACATGGGTTGGACACGCCAAACCGCTTCGGCCGCGCCGTATGTTGCCAATTTCCGGACTGTTTTGAACCTGTTGCGAGAGAAAGCGCGCCAGGTGTTTGGTGATCGCGGCATCGGCGGCGTAGGGCAGACCTAATTCCTGGAATCCAATCCGGCGCTGCCGGGCGGGCATTTCGTCGCTTTGCACTTTCGGAAAAAATCCTTCGACCAGCACGCGGTTCAAGTCTTCGCGCAACAGCTCAGTCTTGATGGTGGCGCCGACCAGCTTGCGTCCTTTGCCGAGCAAGGTAACATCCTGCTTCTGGCTCCTGGGATGCTCGAACAAATACTCCTTGGCGGAGCGGCACTGGTGCCACAAGCCCTGCAACTGATAGGTGTCGATGCGCTGTCCTTCTGCCTCGAGCTTCTGTTGGAGCAATCGAGCCATGGCGAGGTCCATGTTGTCACCGCCCAACAGGATGTGGTCGCCGACGGCGACGCGCTTCAGGGCCAAATCGCCCTTTTCTTCCGACACCGAAATCAGGCTGAAGTCCGTGGTCCCGCCGCCAACATCGCAGACCAGAACCAGGTCGCCTACCTTGATGCGTTTGCGCCACCCTTCTCCCTGGCTCTCCAGCCATGCATAGAACGCTGCCTGGGGTTCTTCGAGGAGCGTTACGCGCTCGAGGCCAGCCTGCTCGGCCGCACGCCGCGTCAACTCCCGCGCTTCCTCGTCAAACGACGCCGGTACCGTGAGCAGCACGTCTTGTGCAGCCAGAGCCTGACCTGTTCCACCAGTCGCATGAACCATGTCCCAGGCTGTCCGGAGATGCTCGAGATAGCGGGATGAGACTTCAACCGGAGACAGTTTGCTGACTTCGGCTGGAGCCTGCCAGGGGAGAATCGGTGCAGTGCGATTTGCGGCCGCATAGGAAAGCCATGACTTGGCGGATGAAACCAGTCTTCCGGGGTTTTCCGCGCCCCGCTTGCGGGCCAACTCGCCAATCACGAATTTGGGTTCCGCCTCCCAAGGCAAGCTCAGGCTGCCTTTGGGGAAATCCAAATCACCAGCGATATAAAGGAAAGACGGGAGAAGTGTCCGGTCGGCCACTTCATTGGGATTGACCAGCTGAGGAATAGCGTGGATGTCGATCGGCGATACCTGCGACTCGGCACCGAATTCACAGTATGCCAGTGCGGAATTCGTGGTGCCTAAATCGATGCCAACAATGAACTTTGATTCCAACGAAGTCTCCTATGGGGTTCGGCGAGTGTAAGCGCTTCGGTTTGCTGGGATGCGATCGCTCAGGCGACTTCAACTTCCGCCGGGGCTACGATCGCGCGGCCCGAACCCTGCGGCAGCGACGGCAGGGTCACGGCGGCAACGCGCCAACCGCGATGGCGTAACAAGCCCCGGATGGGTGGTTCGCCGCTTACGTTGCCAACCAGTTTGATCGCTGCCGAATCAAACCCGGGCGGCACAGTGACCGGATGGTCCTCCTCGGAAGAGAGGACCGGTTCAAGCTTGATATACCGCTCCAGAACCTGGCGGCAAGCAGCGTGGATGCTGCGAACGGCGGCTCCGAGTTGTCCGTCGGGGTAGGAAGACACATCCTCCTCGAGAAAGTCCACAAGCCTGCCATCGCGTTGCAACAAAGCCAGCATCTGCACCGCCCGGTCCAAGGCTTCAGGGTCTGACGTGTCGCCTCCGGCCTTTACCGGGGCAGGAGAAGTTCTTGTGGCAGGAGGCGGCGCGAGTTCTGCGGTCGACCCTGTCAGGTCCTGCAGTACGTCCTGCGGGATCTCGCCGTGAAACAACAGCGAAAAAAAGCAACGAAACGCCGAACTCAGCCGGGTTGAGAAGTTCATCATAGCGGGATTCTCTCCGAAGCGGACCTGACACAGGCCGCCAGAAAGCTCTTCTATTTTAATCACAGTCGCCCTCGGAACTTGCGTCTCGGGTCGGCGGGCCGTGGATTCCACCGCCCCAAAGCAACTGCGTTGTTTGGCCTCGTTCTTCCCGTGCCAATCCGATGGCAACTAAAATTCGTTTTATGCGACTTCTCAGGTCAGGCTGTTTCCTTGCCGCCCTCCTGCTGCGTGTGCTCGCTTCGGCCGAGCAGACACCGCAACCGACTGCGGCCTTCGAGATAAACCAGATCATGCGGACGCACGCCACGGCGGGAGACTTCAGCGGAGCAGTGCTTGTCGCACGTGAAGGCCATGTCCTCTATCAGCACGCCTTCGGGTATGCAAATCTCGAATGGAAAATCCCGAACGACCTCGAAACGAAATTCGAAATCGGCTCCATGACGAAACAGTTCACGGCCTTGCTCGCCTTGCAACTGGTTCACGAAGGCAGAATCAGGCTCGATGGGCACGTCGCCGATTACCTTCCCTATTATCGAAACGACACAGGAAAACGCATCACGGTCAAGCAACTCCTCGATCACACGTCCGGCATTCCCAATTTCATAGCTGCCCCGGGATTTCTGGAAGGTCCGGCAAGCCGAACGCATTATAGCGTGAGAGATTTTGCGGAGAAGTACTGCAGCGCAAACCTGGAGTTTGAGCCGGGAACAAGGTTCAACTACAGCAACTCGGGGTACTTCCTGCTCGGTGCAGTCCTCGAACAGGTGTCGGGACAATCCTACGAGCAAATCTTGAGGGAACGCATCTTTACTCCACTGGGCATGCACGGTTCGGGCTACACGCGTACCGAAACCATCATTCCGCATCGTGCCGCCGGGTATGAGCGCTCGGTCAGCGGTTTAAAGAATGCACGCTTTTATGACATGTCGATTCCATTCGCTGCCGGTGCTCTGTACTCGACAGTCGGCGATCTTCTCTTGTGGGACCAGGCCCTGTACAGTGAACGTCTGCTTCCTGTCGAACTACGCGATCTGCTCTTCAAACCAAACCTGGACAACTACGGGTTTGGCTGGGGAATTTTTATACCGCCACCCGGGTCCCCCTATGCGGGCGAGACCGTGCTCATGCACGGCGGAAAGATCTTCGGATTCCAGTCAGTGATCGAGCGCATCCCCAGGTACCAGGAATTGATCGTGCTGCTGGACAATACCGATAGCCCGAAGCTCCTGGATATCGCCATGGAAATCAGGGGAGTGCTCTCTCGGAACCATTGACACAAGGGAAGGTTGCAAAGGTGGAAAGGCCACATCCTCGATCAGTTTTCGAGGGCACTTCACCCCTGGCGCGAGATCACGGCATGAATAGTTTGTTAAATTCTCCCGGATTTCTAAGGTTTTTGCCGGAACCGCGCCGAGAGGTGCACGAAGGTGATTCACCGCCTGCAGCAGGACCTGCATATGTTAGGCTTCCTCGCATTTGCCGCGAACACGATGGAAGGACGTTGACGATGCTGAAGGGTCGGTGTAGTACTGGCTTTATCGCGCTCGGTTGTATTGCATTCCTTCTTCCCATTCCGCAAACCTCGCTCTGTCTTGCGCAAACCGAGCCCAACCTCTCGCTTCTGAAGGAATCGTTTCGACATCCGCCGGACGACTCACGCATCATGATGCGCTGGTGGTGGTTCGGGCCGGCTGTCGCCAAGCCGGAAATCGAGCGGGAACTCGACGAGATGAAATCCGCGGGCATTGGCGGAGTCGAGATTGCCACCCTGTATCCTCTCGCGCTGGACGACCCTCAAACCGGCTTTCACAACATGGCCTTCCTCTCGGACGAGCATCTCGATGCTCTCCGGTTTGCCGCTTCGAAAGCCAGAGAATTGGGGCTGCGCGTCGACATTACGCTCGGAAGCGGCTGGCCTTTCGGAGGTCCGCACATTCCCGCAACCCAGGCAGCGGGGGCCATGCGAGTCGAAACCGTCGAGATTCCGTCAGGCGCCAAATCTGTAGCTGTTCCCGGCATCACAATCGGCGAGCGGCTGGAGGCAGTCTTTTTGGTGCCCGGTTCACGGGATGCTTTGGCTGCTCAAGAAGGGAATCAAGTTCGAGAGCCGGTCGCCGAGCACGGCCGACTGCAGATTTCTTCACCACCGAAGGGCTCGAACGTGGCGGTGTTTTTCATCTCCAGCCGGACCGGAATGTCCGTTAAGCGACCGGCAGTTGGGGCCGAGGGATTTGTCCTCGATCACTACGACAGGAATGCGATTGAGACGCACCTTCACGCCGTCGGGGATCGTCTTATGGAGGCATTCGCCGGGCATCCCCCCTACGCCGTGTTCAGTGACAGCCTGGAGGATTATGGGTCCGACTGGACTCCCGATCTGCTCGAGGAGTTTCGGCGACGGAGGGGTTATGATCTCGCCCCTCATTTATTGGCGCTCATTGGCGACACCGGTCCGGAGACATCCGCCATCCGCCATGATTGGGGAAAGACCCTGACCGAACTCGCGGATGAACATTACCTCCAGCCGCTGCGCGAATGGGCGCATGCGCACGGGACGTTACTCCGTTCTCAGACATACGGATTTCCGCCGGTTACACTCTCCAGTAACCAGTATGAAGACCTGCCGGAAGGGGAAGGCAAGGCGACCCTGTGGATGTGGCGGCAGTTCTCCGACACGCGTTGGGCAGCCTCGGCAGGTCATCTGTTCGGCAAGCCGGTCATCTCGTCCGAAACCTGGACATGGCTGCACTCGCCGGCTTTTCGGGCCACACCGCTCGATATGAAGGCCGAGGCCGATCTGCATTTCCTGCAGGGGATCAATCAGCTGGTTGGACATGGATGGCCATACTCTCCCGACGCGGCGGGAGAGCCGGGATGGCGGATGTATGCGGCCGGTGCACTCAATGCCCACAATCCCTGGTGGTTTGCGATGACGGATCTGGCGGCGTATCTCGAGCGAGTCAGTTTCGCGCTGCGACAAGGCAAACCAGCCAACGATGTGGCACTGCTGTTGCCGGATGACGATGCCTGGGCCAACTTTACCGTGAACGGTCAATCGTCCTCGCCGGTGACAACCAAGACCGGTTTCAACACACGCGGCAACGTTATAAGCGTGGATGAGTCCATGGACGGCTTGTTAGGCCACAAGGTAATTCCACAGATTCTTGATGCGGGATTTAACCTGGACTTCATCGACGCCGACGCGATCGACCAACTCGGCGTTCCCTACCCTGTTCTGGTTCTGCCTGGAATTGAGCGCCTTCCGCTTTCCACCTACCGGAAGATCGAGCAATTTGCCATGCACGGGGGCAAGGTTGTGGCCACCCGGCGGCTGCCCTCCAGGTCTCCGGGACTATTGAACGCCGACAGCGAAAGCCGCGAGATTCAGGAAATCTCGCGGCGGTTGTTTGTCAGCACGGGCGCATTGGGTTGCCTGGTGGAGGATGAAAGCCGGTTGGGATCGGTATTGGCAAGCCACAGCAAGCCGGACGTCAGTTTTTCTCCGAAAGCTCCGGAAATAGGATTCATCCACCGCAAACTGGCGGTTGGAGATCTCTACTTTATTGCGAATACGGCGAATCACCCGGTTCAGACAGAGGCCCGGTTCCGCGGTGCGAAAAACAACGCGGAGTGGTGGGACCCGTTCACCGGGCGGACTTCCCGCATTCCTGACGCGGCGCGGATTGAAATCGCACTCGAGCCTTATGAATCGCGCCTGATCGTTTTCACAGGCGATGGCGCCAAAGGAGAACCTGAAGCGGTATCCGGCTCTCGGCCGAAATACATTGATTTGTCTTCGGACTGGAAGCTTACGTTCAGCGGTTTGAACCGGACGATTACCATGGCGAAGCTGCATTCGTGGAGTGACGAGGAAGAGTTCAAGTACTACTCCGGTAACGTGCGGTACGCGAAGGCTGTTGAGATTTCGCCGGACGCGATCTCGGGGAACTCCGTGGTTCTGGATTTTGGAGAAGGCAGTCCGGTTCCAATACCGGATCCCTTGCCTGTGCCCAACATGCGCGCCTACCTGGATGGCCCGGTGCGGGAAGCAGCTGAGGTCTACGTCAATGGTCAGCGCGCAGGCGTTGTCTGGCACCCCCCGTACTCGATTG
>Ga0123355_10020525_pt1 | contig 10555 bp, 6 predicted proteins | sample TergutEmb28metaG_3_FD_89872 | JGI IMG/M metagenome (GOLD analysis project Ga0123355, IMG submission 89872) | Embiratermes neotenicus P1 segment gut microbial communities from Petit-Saut dam, French Guiana - Emb289 P1 | ecosystem: Host-associated > Arthropoda: Insects > Digestive system > Gut ... | reverse complement strand
TTCATTACCGCACTCACAAGCGTCCGCCACCTGTCTCTATCCTGGGCCAGCCCAATCAAGTCCATATACCCACATCCCACCTCCTGGAGATCCATCCTAATATTATCCACCCATCTACGCCTAAGTCTCCCCAGTGGTCTCTTTCCCTCTGGTTTCCCCACCGAGACCCTATACACCCCCCTCTCCTCACCCATACGCGCCACATGCCCAGCCTATGTTGTTGAAGTACACAAATTATTTTTCTGGAATTCACAGATCAGAGTGCGTAATAAATAATTACTGCAGTATTGAAACGTGCCATTGTTTAGAGTCGAAGGACACAGGGATGTGGCAGTGGATGGTTAGAAGTGATATAACAGGGATCTCGCGCATGGCATTGTTGTGACTCGCGCTGTATATATAAGTAAAGTTCAGGTATAATACTTATAAATATTCACAATCCCAACCAACCCAGTTTTAAATAGTTTTATTTATGTGGCAACTAGTTTCGATCCTAAACTTGTGTCATTATCAGATCATAACATAAGATTTTGATGTTTGCGTGACCCTGTGTCACTGATACAGTAATATAAAAAGCCAACTAGATGTAACAACAATAATTTTGTTATTAATAATTTCAATCAGCTCAACATGTTTCAGGCGATAATTTCGCCCATCCTCAGGAACATTAGACTGTGTTTACAGCTTGTGGTATAATGCACCGACGATGCAGCCAGCCGGCAGCATCGTCGGTGCATTATACCACAAGCTGTAAACACAGTCTAATGTTCCTGAGGATGGGCGAAATTATAGCCTGAAACATGTTGAGCTGATTGAAATTATTAATAACAAAATTATTATTATTACATCTAGTTGGCTTTTTATATTATCATAACATAAGAATTTGACTCGAGATTAGAATAGTAATCAGTTGCCATATCAATAAAACTGTTTACAAGAATGTTCAAAGTGATTGTGAACATTTATAGATATTATATTGGTTACATCAACGGGGGTATTTCACGTAAGAAATATTCAGATAGATTGTATGCGCACTAGGCTGACCGTGAGCGGAGTTTTAAGAGATTATAAAGGAAGGAGACTCATTACTAAATGAAACTAACCTATCGCAGAAATTAAGGAGCCATAAAGTAGGAAAAAGAAAGTACGTTTTGTACTACTAATGCTTTGTTGTTCTGTAAGTTGCCTCCGAATTTGCGGCTTACAAAGCTAGTGTAGCTGGTCACCCCTACTACATATTTTGGAAATAAGACTGTTCTGTAAAAACCATGTTTTCCACCTATTCGTAGTCGTTTAACCATCTCGACACAGATGTGTTTTAGCATGATACATCTTAGTGAAATTTTACATATTTCTTCATTACTGCCAGCCGGAGTATCGCGGTGAGTATAATGGTTGGGTTTGATCTGGAATGTAGGGGTTCGAATTCTGTTAGATACAATGACTATTACCATTGGCGCTAGCAGGGAAGCTGCTGGAGAGTAAACTTGTGTAACGGTTTGCATGACCTGGAGTCTTATTAAAGGCACAAAGCTTCCACGAGTCGTTTTCTAGTTTACAAGGCACAAAAGTGCCTGTAAGTAAGGCCTAAGTGAATCGGACCGATGGAGGCTCCAACCAACTATTTATTATGCTTGCATTCACAGTTTGCATGTATTTCCGACGTTAAGAATAAGTGACATTTTACCTTCTCTTGCCTAAAAATTCATGACTTTTTACATAAAAAATAGAAAGCATTTTATCTTACGTTGTATATAAAACAATGTCTAATAAATATTCTGTATAAAGTAACATGGTTGTGGGATAAGCTATGGAACTACGGAAGAAACCGAACCCTATTTTACTGCAGAATATTAAGGGATATTACGGGACTTAAATCCATAGAGTTATTACAGGTGTATGTTTGTATCCGGGGATTTAACGTCTATGACAATACCTGTATACATAGTCATCATCTTCATAAACATCAAGGATTGGACCCTTTGATCCGTTCCGTCTCCAGAGTTACAGCTGCTCGCGCCAACGCTTCTTCGGTCTTCCAATTGTTCTCCTTCCTTGTGGTCTGTAGTGGTATGATTTGAAAAGGATTCGGTTTTGTGGCATTCTTTGCAAGTGTGAAAGCCAGTTCCGTCTGTACTCATCTATCTTGTCTAGTATGACTGTAATCCGTAGTTCGCGGCGTATGTAGTCATTTATTTTGTGGTCATAAAGGGTGTAGCCTACCAGAGGTCACAGTAACTTCATTTCTGCCGTTTCAATTCTTCGTCTTTGTAAGGCTGTACATTGTTTACAAATGAAATATGTTCGACGTTTGTGGAGCTAATGAAATAAAAAAAATACAGTTGGTGAAACAAAGAAGAGTATGGCAGGCGATCTGCTTGAAATAGTATTCCAAATCTCACACTAAAATATCTACGAAGAAATTTAAAAAAAATCTGTCGTTGGGGACTTTACTCCAAATTGTACTGGAGCCTGTTATGTCCGGAGCTTAAATATTGAGCAAATATGCAAGGGACTAAACAAAGTAGCATTCCGTTAGGTTGGACGGAATATGTTGAGAACTATTTTAATAAAGATATTTCCTTGGGAGCAGAGATTAAACTTGAAACTACAGGACACAAAATCAGACAAGCTGTCTCTGAGCCAATTTGTTAGGCGTGCTTTAGTTCTTGAACATTTCCATCTGGCACCAAACTGCAGACTCGGTATACACATCTGATATTTTAGAAAGTTTTCGTGATGTGGGAAATTCTATTCCTGTGTCTTGATGCCACGCTTTGGTAATGACACTCCGGCAGTAGGTAACACGAGTATGTGGACCGTGTCGACTGTTACAGACAGAGCAGCGAAAGGTTCAGACGAGTCTTTACGACGTTCTGTAAGACTATTCAGTGCCACGCGGTAGTGATTTGTAAGGGAGCAGCAGGCTGTTAAAAACCTTCCTATAATCAGATGGGGTATATTGTGACGGGTTGTTTCCAACTAATGGGGTTTAACGTGATATCGGTCTGCATTTCCAAACATAGACATATCTTGGGGGCTAGGAGGGGACAAATGTCCCCCCCCCCCACCACCCCAGTACTTTTCTATCTAAGAATAATCTTTTTTGGCTACTGAGTTGTAGAGGGCCAAATAAAGAAAATAAACATATTTTCAAAAAAATATTTTGGTAGTGTAAAGACAAAAAATGAAAATATGCGCTTTATTGGACGAAGAATAGAGGTGTTTGGGTTCCTAGTACCATGGTCGATTATCCCCTTCCACAGTATTATAACCAAGTTACGAATATGTTTCCTACTGATGAATCGTAGCATGATAGGAGCATGGTCCGAAGGATGACCTGCAAACTTAATATGGCACATTGATTACAAACTGACTTTGTATGTTGCGCGATGATTCCCCTAGAAACAATCCCCCCTCGGAGATCCGATTGGGGGAGTAGTTTACCTCCGGATTGTTTTGTCTCCAGAGGAATCATCCAGCCTGTGAGTGTTTCTGAACATTAGTTTTTACAGGGAGGTTTTGTTAGTACCTCGCCCAACCCCCTAGCTGGAGGACCAAACCTCGTCGGCTGTCCGCGACTGCTTATTCAATTTATTCGCAGCTACCCTCCTTGTCGGAGGTCGTTCCTCTATCCGCAACCTGAGGACGCGCCATGTCGTGGCGACAGGAACCCACTAACGCTTGTGAGTGCGGTAATGAACCTTCGGGTTCCTTGAAATGCGGGGAATTTCTTCGACTAGCTGCAAACCAGTTAGGTTCTCAAGAAGGACTCTGCACCACGGAGTAAGTAAGTAAGATTACAAACTGATGAATTTTCGCGTGGTGTGTGTCTTAGCAAGCATGTCCCAGTAGCCACCCAGTCTAAGGCGTAGGTCTGCGGCCACTCACTTGCTGAGACTGTGGGTTCGAATCCCACCGGGGGCATGGATGTCTGTCTTGTGAGTGTTTTGTGTTGTCCGGTAGAGGTCTGTGCGACGAGCTGATAACTCGTCTACAGGAGTCCTACCGACTGTGGTGCGTCGTTGTGTGTGATCTAGAATCCTCGTGAATGAGGTGACCCTGGCCCAATTGGGGCTGTCGCGCCAAAAAACAAAAACACAGGTCCTAGTTTGAAGATGATGATCTGACATCAGCAGCTGTTGATACTGTTGAGTTTGGAGTTACATTGATCAGTGCCTGATGTTAAGGTTCCGCCGCGAAGTAGATGGACACTGCGTAATTCTGAGCTGTTACGAAGAGAGTAGTGGTAATTACCTACCGACGTTTCGGGACATTTCTCTCCCATTTTCAAACTTCAAGAATCCAAGAGGACCCTTAAATTTGGGACCTATTTGTTGTCCCGAAACGTCGGCAAGGAATTACCTATACTCACTGCGTAATAGCTCCAAAGAGCGCAGTCTTTTTATCGATTGTTTTTTACAGACGGTTGAGTGCGAGAGTAGTATATAATTCTTTACAAACTTATGTGTTTCACTGCGATGCAGGCTAGACTTAACAGCTGGTGAAAACTGGCATGGTTTTGTAGGGCAGTATACATCAAATGATGATACTTGTTGTGATGTAGGTCAGTGTTTACCAACTGACGATTCGCGAAACGCAGTGTCTCTGAATATTAAGTCACATCGGTCTGAGAAGTCTAAACTTAGAATCAAACAAGGCGGTGAAAGTGTCAGGTACATCATGAAGAACGGAGCTGTAAGACTGTTACAATACGGGATAGCTTCTACTCTGATGTACTTATTTCTAACTAAAATTTTCGTGCCAATAATCGTGCATGTCGTTACTCGTGTAATTTTAGTTGGTATTGAATAATTTAATCACGTTATATTTCCCTTACGATTAAGTACAGTAGAACACAATATTTTGACCGTGTCTCGAAATCAGAACGCAGGGCGAATTCGCAGTATGAAGATTGATAATAGTTCCATTGAGAGGGTGGAAGAGTTCAAATATTTGGGAACAACGTTAACAAATCAGAATTCTATTCAGGAAGAAATTAAGAGTTGGCTGAAGTCTGGGAATGCTTGTTATTATTCGGTGCAGAATTTTCTGTCATCCAGGTTGCTGTCCAAAAATTTAAAGATCAAGATATGTAGAACTATAATCCTGCCCGTTGTCTTGTATGGGTGTGAAACTTGGTCGCTGGTATTGAAGGAGGAACGTAGGCTGAGGGTGTTTGAGAACAGGGTGTTGAGGAGAGTATTTGGGTCTAAGAGGTACGAGATAACAGGGGAATGGAGAAAATTACATAATGAGGAACTTAGGGATCTTTACTCCTTACCGAATATTGTGCGGGTGATAAAATCGAGAAGAATGAGATGGGCGGGGCATGTGGCGCGTATGGGGGAGGGGAGAGTTGTGCACAGGGTTCTAGTGGGGAAACCTGAGGGAAAGAGACCATTGGGGAGACCTAGACGTAGATGGGAGGGTAATATTAAGATGGATCTTCGGGAAGTGGGAGGGGTTGGAGACTGGATGGAGTTGGCTCAGGATAGGGACAGATGGCGGGCACTTGTGAATAGGGTGATGAACTTTCGGGTTCCATAAATTGCGGGGAATTTCTTGACTAGCTGCAAACCAATCAGCTTCTCAAGAAGGACTCTGCTCCATGGAGTAAGTAAGTAAGAACACAATATTTATTCTGCCACAGACAGATATATTTTGAAATGAAGGCTTTTCTTTTTTTGGGCGTGTTTAAAATTCTGCGCACCACCTGTTAAAATCTCTCTTGTTCGCCTGTCCTTCCTTCTACATTCTTAAAGAACTTACGAAAACCGACGGCATCTTTATGAAATTTAACATCGTGGAGTCTAACTAAATTGGTCGACATATTTCAGTGTTGTTTTTATTAACTGACAACAACAGAGGTGTCTTGTACTTAGTCATAAAAATATTTATAAATCCAAAGAATTATTTTTGTTTTCCGCCGCGGGGTAAATTGTGTGTTTGCTCTTCTGGGATGTTACGCAGCGTTGATTCGTAGTGAGTTATTGACGTTTCGGAACAGGCTTTCGGTTCCATCTTCAAGAGTCGAGCGGTAAAATTTGTATGCTCAAGGGTCAAACTCCTTGAAGATGTGGTCGATAGTCTGTCCCGAAACATCGGGAAGTAACTAACAATTTAGGCCGCGTAATAGAGAGTGCGGCAGAAAGAACTCCCCTATTTGAGAAGAGAATAAATTCAAAGAAGATACGGCAAATATTTTTCTATTTCTGAAAAGCACACGGAATGCCGTTTTACATCAATGTGTTTTAAACAAAACATCACTCAAGTGGAGGCCTTGAATATTGATACACTGATGTAGCCTCTCTCGGTAGTTGTCCATGAACTTGAGAATCATTTCAGGTGTAATGGCAGCAACTTCCTGTCGTATCGCCTCCTTCAGACCTTCCAAAGTTTGTCCTGTTTGTCTAAAATTTGATACCCAAAGGTAAATCGTTCTCTTTTCAGGAACAGCCGCCCGTCGACCAAGCGCAAAGCGGATGCGAAATGCACGCTGTGTTGTTACCGGCGACCCGCCATTTTTTATAAACTCCTCAACAATAAAGGCTCGATGTTCTCCCAACCACGCCATGATATACACTAAAAACGACACGTACACCGCTGTTTGACGACGTGTTCCCCACCACTGTACGCGCTCCCCACCGGAAGATATGCCCCTCCCAAATTGGAGTGTTCTTTCTGCCGCATCCTGTATTTCAGAAGATCGAAGACTTCAAATAGAAAAGTGTTTGGGATAGAAGGAGAACAAAGCATTTTTTTGTGATGGAAAATTCTAGGAAATTGTTGATGTTATCGACGTAATTAAAACAGAAGGTTTAAAGCGACAGACTGGTTAAGCTTTTTGTATGTGTCCGAAATTGTTGATTGTTATTGTCAGTTTTGGAGTGATCTTGAGACTCGATTATTTCAAAACCACATACAGTTCTTACATATTAAGTTGAATTTCTCCAGACTGTCCAGCAGTAATTCGCATGTTGAACATTGCTTGTACAGTACGGGTCAAAGAGGAAATTCGCCATGGAAAATTACCCTCTTTTACCACAGGCTATAGGCCAAGCATGGAAATGTGTCCTTAAATTTTCCATTACACACTTTTTCAAAACACTATCTTTGTTACGTAGCTCACTCACCAACAAATGCACTATTTATTAACTTGGTTAAAAGTTTTATATTTACATTAAAATACACAATAATATCGTTCCTATATATTTGTGTGTCATTGTAATTTTAGATATGCTGCCACATACCGTTAAATTGTTGAGTGTCTTCCAGATGCATGTGGTATAGTCGTTGTTTGTTGTTTCCCTTCAAGCACTATAGGAATTTAATTTCCTGGTTTATCCTATATCTAATTGCGTTGGTCGTGGTCCTCTAGTCCTGCGATTTTCTTCCGTTGATCTTGATGCTGATACAGTTTGGTTTCAGTTGCAAATAAATAGGAGCGATATTATTGTGTATTTTAATGTAAATTTAAAACTTATAACCAAGTTAATAAATAGTGTATTTGTTGGTGAGTGAACTATGTAGATTTCAAAATGCAAGGTGCAACGATAAAAACTATCTTTGCCATGTAATTTTTTCCTTTTTGGGTAATTCCTCGGCGTCTGAGTTCTAATTGCCGACGTTTAGGAACTCACTGTCGGTTCCATCTTCATAGGCAGGTGAATGAAGTATAGTTGCCATTTTACAAAATACTTTGGATTTGATACCAAAACGAAATTCGCTTGGAATGAATGAACAAATCATCTGAAATTTCAGCTCCAAGCAACTACTTTATTTGACTCAGTGTCAGAAATATATATTAGGCTATCGAAAAAGTAAAGATATCGACATTTCGGAGAAACTCGAAATAACTTCGGGGCTGAAGATAAAGGTAGTAGACTTCCCAGAATCTCTGGTTCTTTTTTTGCCATATCGGCAAGGGCAATACATAAAGTGATAATATTTAGGGACTTCAGTGATGATATTGTATTGACCAGCAGCTACACAAAGTTCCCTGAATTCGCTGGTATAATTTAAATGAATTGTTGCATGAGGGAAATTTTTTCCTCATAAGTTGGCTCGTAGCCTTGGGGATGCGGTCAGAAGGAAACACCACGGAAAATGGAGAAGCGAAAGTTGGTTTTTCGTTCATGACGATGCTCCGGCGCACAGCTCGGTTTTGGTCAAGAATTTCTTACCAAAGAACAATTTGACAACACTGGAGTATCCCCCACATTCACCAGATTTGGCTTCAGCTGATTTTTAACTGCTAGACTGAAATCAGCAGTGAAAGGGCGAGGCTCTTGGGACGCTGACATCGTTAAGAACGCAGCGGAAGAGCTGAAAGGCTTTTACCGGCTTCCATCAATATTTCCAATAAGTTGACAGTCGCTGGCAGAAGATTGTACTTGCATAAGAGGACTATTTTGAAGGAAATGTAGTTTAAATGATTTTACTCTTGTATTTCCCAGCAAAAAAGTGAATGTGGCAACAATTTGAAGCCATCACCTAGTTGTGTTAAATACTGTCTATCAATTATACGTGAGCAACATTTATGGTAATATCAAGAAAAGGTATATTTCACCCTATAATAGGACACGAAGGCGCACAGGTGGAGTAGGGTATAGCTCTACTGTTTCTTTGACCTCGGCGCTGAATGCGACTGGGTGGTAAACGATACGCCCCGGCCGCCTTATCCCAGGAAAAGAGACGGTATACCCACTCTACAGGAGGCTGAGTGGGCCCCAGGGCCATTCAGCACGGTTGTGGAAAATATCGCCTTCACCGAGATTCGATCCCCGGACCGTAGAGTCCGTTGCTCTTCGCTAATATTAAGAATATACCCTGTCGCTTTTCAAGTGCTATGTCTGTTAGAACTTACATCATTTACGAAAAAATGTAGAGGGCACTTAATTGAACTCATTTCTACACTATGGTCTTAGCGTTTTATAGAGTCACAGCCATCTGCCAGTGGCTACGGTCCTAACGAGTGTGCTTTGTTGCATCCTCTTCTCATGTCACCAAGCGTGACTTCGTCTGGTCACAAGACCCTTAACGGTACGGCAGTCAATACTGTGCGTATGTCAGATGTAACACCAGCAACCAGTAAATTGTTCATGTAAAGGATAGAATAAATAAAATCATTAGTTTACCAGCTGTAGTTTGCTTCAAAATTTCTTAACGCGCTGTCGCAGTAAGCTACGGCATGACTCATATCACTTATAACCGTAATTCTGTGTATTTAATTGTTAAGCCAGGGGTGCACAAACACCAAACGCCACGTCGCCAGGGCAACAGAATTTCTTACTGCGGCGTCTAGGACGTTTGGTTTACCTGGCGCGTAGGGTTTGTATTTGGCTGCTACATTTTTGGAAATATGCGCACGCCTACATTAAGCAGGTTATTAATAAGTTTTCGCTGTGAATTGCATTTTATAGGACACAGCAGATGTATTGAAATGGATGAGTGTGTTATCATATAACACATAAGAATTTTACTTCTTCATCGATTGATTTTCCCCCTAGAATAGCGTTTCTGTACATTTGTGGTAAAAGGTCTCCTTACAAAATTTCGCTAATATTTTGGACCCTGTACCAAAATTATCTTAACCCAAGGACCCCTTAGTCATTACTCGCAGTAACGTTTGAATTTATAATATTTGTAAATAAGAAAGGCATTTAAACTACAAAAGCTTTAATCTTCATGTTTGCACCGTGCATCAATTAATAATTAAACACTTTGTTATCCATCTAATGCACAATATATAACATGTAGATACAATTAAAACTATAAAATATTTAAAAGCGCTCCAACATATTTCGGATCACAGAGGATCCATCATGAGGGAGCCTTGTACAGTGCTTGGCTAAAAATGACAAGAATGATTCTATCGTGTCCGTTGACATGGACAAGGTCGGTGTTATGGCAGCATATTCTGACCCGTTGTGCGTGTGTGTAGTGCACTGTATATGAAGTGCCTTCGTATATATTGAACTACACACACGCACAAAGGGTCAGAATATGCTGCCATAACACCGACCTTGTCCATGTCAACGGACACGATAGAATCATCATTGTAATTTTTAGCCAAGCACTGTACAAGGCTCCCTGATGATGGATCCTCTGTGATCCGAAACATGTTGGAGCACTTTTAAATATTTAATAAATTTAATTGTATCTACATGTTATATATTGTGCATTAGTTGGATAATAAAGTGTTTAATTAAAAAATCTTTTATTTTTGCGATGTGAATGTTTGTCACAACACAATATTTCTAGCAATCATGATAAATTAAGATTAGGGAAAACCTAAAAGAATTTTTTATTCTACTAAGGAGATTAATATTCAAGTCGTAGACCTCCTACTGAGAAACAGTGTTGTGGCAGGTTAAAGAATTAAAACTAAACTCCGTGGCTTTAGTCCGCGAGCGAACCATACCGACAAAGCGGCCGCCGCCGATAGGCGAAGTTAGTGCCAACTTTTGCGGATAGAGGGGTGTCACGTGGTTAGCGCAACGGGTCCCCACGGCCGTTAATCTCTGTTTTCTGAACCTGGAGCCGCTACTTT
>Ga0123355_10020524_pt1 | contig 10555 bp, 6 predicted proteins | sample TergutEmb28metaG_3_FD_89872 | JGI IMG/M metagenome (GOLD analysis project Ga0123355, IMG submission 89872) | Embiratermes neotenicus P1 segment gut microbial communities from Petit-Saut dam, French Guiana - Emb289 P1 | ecosystem: Host-associated > Arthropoda: Insects > Digestive system > Gut ... | reverse complement strand
GTTTCTCATAATTTGGTTCGAACTGGGATGTATTCTTTTTTATTCGTCAGATTAGGAATAATGTTGCGCGGGCCGGATAGAACATTTCAGGGGGCCGTATCTGGCCCGCGGGCCGTAGTTTGCTCATCACTGGACTAGACCATAAATATCAAGATTATGATCTTCAAGTATTTGACAGCACCTATGTTGGTAGATGAATACCAACATTTTGAAGGAACCTCTGCCTACATCTCAGGGTGAGGGAAGCAGGTTCATTTGAAATGTTGACACCCATCCACTAAAACAGACAGAATCAGTTCCCATCCAACTGTAACCATCACACTCACTGTCATTAGCACCTGAAACTGCATACAAATACTGTAAATACCAGAATATAAGATGGCCTTGCATATAAGATAAACACCCTGGAGGATTTAAAGTTTCAGGACAATACCTAAACAGAACTTGTTTAACTTTGTCTGCAATTATATCAATCTGCCCATTTTCTTGATGGTAAATTAGAAACAAATTCTTGTAATATATATGGGTAAATATGGTAAACAAAAACACAACATATGCAAAACAAGTAACAAAGCAAAACAGACAGTTTTGTTGCCACTTAATTCTACTGCAGCTGTACTCCTGGCAGTGTTTATGTACTTATCACTTCAAATATATGCAGAATGTCTATACATGTTGCTGTCACCCACAGCTCCAACCCATTGTACCTTGTGTCATGTTTTGTCCATGACTCTCTGGTGTCTCTAACATCACTGCGAGAGGCATCTCTTCTGTCCGATTCCCTCGGTGAGCTCTTGCCAGCAGTACGTTTATTGTCAAGGCTACCATCCCGTCCTCTTCCACCACCAGTACTGCTCCGAGATTTTGCGGGTGACACTCTGCTTCAGCGCAAAAGTTCAGCCACATCACATCCACAGAAACAATATTTTTCACTCATTTCAAAAATCAGTTTAATTTTTTAAGTATTCTTCCAGCTTCTTACATGCTTTTATACATAGGCCAAGATCATTTTACGCCTGTCTCCGGCAACGCAAGTTTATAATTATGCGTGTTATAGATCACTCATAAACCTTCAGACAATTCAACATATCTCACTATATTTACATACACTATTCTTTTTTTACAATAATTCATACAGGATGAAAGGAGAGGAGATAAGAACCATAATTAGCAGTATAAGGCACATTTATTGTAGGAAGCTGACAGTTTCTCAGCTAGAGAAAGTATTCACCAGCTCCTTCTGTAACAAAATATTTTCTCATCTCCCATAAAAACTGAACAGAAGAGTGCGCATATCAAACAAAGTACATAGTATTTTAACATTTTAACCTCAAAATGTGGAAGTGTAGGCTACATACACAAAGATTTCCATGCTGTGCACAGCTGACTACTATAGAAAATGAGACATATATAACTTTCTTACCTGTAACCTTTGTCCTTGGAATTGCCTGAGTCTGGAGAATCTTTTTTCCTTGGGTCTTTGGGAGGCCTAGATTCTCTCCGTGGAGAACGAGATAAACGATCTTTCCCTTTAGTTTTTGGAGATCGACTTCTTCCACGATCACGATCTTTTTCTCTTTCGCGCTCCTTCTCACGCTCTCTTTCTTTCTCTTTTTCCTTTTCTCTTTCTCTCTCTTTTTCTCTTTCCCTTTCCTTCTCTCGCTCTTTCTCCTTCTCTCTCTCTCTTTCACGTTCCTTCTCTTTATCACGTTCTCTCTCTCTCTCACGTTCCCGGTCCTTTTCTTTGTCTCTCTCTCTCTCCCTATCTCTTTCTCTGTCACGATCACGATCTCTTGCTGATGGACGTGGGGACACGCTTCTATTGTGTTTGTCCTTCCGGTCAAGAGAAAGAGAGCGATTTGGTCTTGGAGACTGATGTTTTATGCCTACCAAACAAACGAAAGTTAAACATCCACGTAACTGACTGCAAATCACATATTTACTTCAACTTTAATAATGACACAAAACAGGCAATATATATATATATATATATATATATATATATATATATATATCTACACTGGACATGAAATATTAACCGCAAGATTTGCACAGCAGGACAGCACAACACAGTAACAACCGTCAGACAGCCAGTTACTCAGTCTGCCATATTTGACCAGTTTGAGCCAATAATCATTACTCAAGGCATAAATTCACTAATGATCTTTTCGCCAACTGGGTGAATTCACACCCTTCCAAATTCACAGAAGTGCTACCCACTGGACCACAATGTAGTGTTACCTGGTTGTTTTGTGCCAAGAGACGAACGGGCAGATGCAGCAGGCTTGTTCTTGCTTCCACTAGAATGTGATGGGGTCTGAGATCTTCGGCGATGCCCACTGCTGCTACGTCCTGTAGGAGTCAGTGACCTTCTCCTTGTTGATTGCTGTCCTGCTTTTGAGGCAGGAGGGGGTGCTTTTCTTGCTGGTGGGGATGAATCTCGCCTTTTTGCTGAAGATGAACGCTGGTCCTCTCCTCTTCGAACCAATGATGCCTTCTTGCTAACCGGGGAGGAATTTGCACCCTTGCCTGTGGCCTTGCCACCCCTACAAATTCAGGAATGAAAAGAGTCCATGAGATTCTTAAATATTAAGAGTTTATGCTCACTTCAATCACCAAAGTGTAAGTGATACACTTCCTGTAAATTCTAAAGTGGCATCTTATCTCACCCTTTTGATTTTGTGATTTGTTTTATAACGCTACAAGCATCACAAAATATAGTGTTCAACAGTAAAATGATTGAGTGATAAATTGGAAAGGCTATGGAAGGACGGGATCATGGTCAAATCAAAGTATCAGTGTAGCATGTAACTGGACACATCTTTCATCACAACAACCTCCTAAAACACACTATTTAAGGACAAACAGAAGGAACAATAGAAGTGATGGGAAGATGAAGAAGAAAGCATAAGCAGCTACTGGATCACCTTAAAGAAATGACAGGATACTGGAAAATGAAAGAGGAAGCACTACATTGCACTCTGAGGAGAAATCACTTTAGGAGAAGCAATGGACCTGACGTAAGACAGGCTAAAGGATGTATGGTAGCATTTACTTGGTGGGACTGAGTAAAACCATGAAAAACCTGTCAAAATAGCCAGCACCTTCACTGAGATTTCAGCAATAAGCCTCCCAAAAGGATGTCTGGTGTGTTACAACTATTCCAAGGTTGTCAGTTGAATCACCCTTGAATGACATCACCTTCATTCATGAATGCTTTCTCATGCTACTTCTCCAGATATCAAACATACTGCACTTCACTTTCGTGCATATACGACAAAAGGAAAGTGCAGAAAATGGGCTGCTACAGGGATGGATTACAATGTTCAACAGTTCTAAACTTTATTTACATTTTCCCTAGAAATCTAGACATTTCCTACAAATGTTTGCCTCCAGAATACAAGAGTGGAACAAAAATATTTCCATCACCACACTATTTTATGAACAGAGTGTAGATGGAAGATTCCCTTCTTCTGTGACATGGCACTGTTTTATTGGGTCAGCTGGGCACAACAGCATAGCAATACATCACAGGAGATTGGAATCTTCAACAGCACTGCTGTGAGAACCTCAGAACATCAGATACTGTACTGCTGCCTGTGGTTAAACTAGGTAAACACGCGTTAAATATCTTTAAAATGTCTGTATATGTAAAAATAATGAAGACAGATGATCCCCTTCAAGTACAGTGTGTTTATGTTGGAATACCATTGAAATTATCTGTCTATAGCACTGTTGGTACATGTGATTCATTACACATTAGGCTGCATATGTAAATTACAACTGGCATACATGCAGAGACTTGACAGTGTCTATCGTGATTAAATTTCTGACACTCTCTCCACAACACTGTTGGTCAGCAAGAAGTTCAGTTCATTACCTGTTAGATTGTGGGCCAGGTAGTTCAGTCGGTATAGCGACTGAATACGGGCTGGATGGTCCGAGACCAAATCCCAGTGGGGGCGAGATTTTTCCGCCCGTCCACACTGGCCCTGGGGCCCACCCAGCCTCCTGTAAAATGGGTACCGGGTCTTTCCCGGGGGTAAAGTGCGGCCGGGGCGTACTGCTGACCACTCACCCCCTTCTAGTGCCGCGGTCATGGAAGAGTATAGCTATACCTCTACCCACCCTCTGGGCCACACCGGGCCTGCAAACGGGATCACTTTACCTTTTTCTTTCTTTTTTCTTTTACCTGTTAGATTTCTTCTTGGAGGTACGGTCTGTTTCCGAAGTAGAGGAACTTGAATCACGTTTCAGTTTCTTGCCCTTTGACTTCCTCCTCCTAGAATCTGCAGATGTTGAGCTAGAAGTGGAACTTGAATCATCACTGCTAGAGCTCGATTCAGTTGAGCTGCTCGAGCTGGCAGATGTGGATGATGAGCTGCTGATCCCCTGTATACAGTAAACACATCACAGGATGCTTGAATCATGAACATCCAGGTTCGTCCATAATGCCCCTTGACACGGAGCATATTTCAGTTCAAATTTTTCACTGTTTCTCCATCAAGATCACTACATTTGTAACAGATGTCACTAACAGTAAGCTTTAGATACACATGGCACCTTATTTAGAATTCGAAAGGATAATGTATATGTTTAACATTCAAATATGCTCACAAAGTGTTAACAATGACAAGAGCACCAAGTCAATTTCATAAGAACTTCAAGTGTTCTGTAGTAGATCGATGGCAGGAAACACAACAGGTACATGTTGGTACACTGGTACCTTCTTAATCTTCTTGTCTTTCTTCTGTCTCTGCTGCTCCTCTTTTTCTCTCTTCATCTGCAGCTCCAGTTCTCTCTGTAATAACTGCCTTCTTTTCTCTAGCACCTTCTCATCTTCATATTCCAAGTCCGTCTGGTCCCAGTTTTCCCAGTTTAGGTCTGGGCTGTGTGTCTTCTTCACTACTACTGTTGAATGCAGCCGTTTATTCAACTCATCTTTACTATTTAATTTAGAATTAGAACTATGAGTCTGAAATTAAGAACATTACAGAAATAATTTCCAGAAGCATTTTTCAGTCTCTTTTTACGGCATTCCATTCACACTGTCTTCAGATTAAACAATAAATAACATCTATACCAAGCCCTTGTTTTATGCCCTGCTTGTGATCCTGAAAAAGTGGGCATAAACCAAAAAAAGGTGAAAATCAAAAATTTTATTCACATAATAAATACTGGAATAGGCAGCAGGTTAGCATAACACAGCACAGCCACTCGAAGGGCATTCAAAAGAAAATGATGTGGCGTAAATTAAGAAGTGGTGTAAAAAGGTACAGGGCATACAATAAGTGGGGCATAAAATAAGGGCTACATGGTATACTGAAACTTAGAAATATGCCTGCCCCCTAACCATAGGCAACTTAACACATCCTTACTCACAGCCTAAAAGAGTATATTAAGTAATGAGATACAAGTAACTTAAAGTGCATTATGTCACAAGATCTTACTGCTCAACATTTGACAATGTTCACAGAGAACTAAGACAGAAATACGTGTATGAGGTACACTAGTAATGCAAAATTATGCGTTGGTGTGCTTTGTTCGGTGGCTATCAGATTTCTTGACCCCAGAGTCTACAACATAGTGGAACATTTAAAAAAAACTCTGATATTTCTGTGGCCTACCACTGATATGAAGTACAGAATAAACATGCTACAGACAATTAGCATTACACACAAACCCTCACAAATGTATATCATTCTGGAAAATAATTTTTGAAACCACATTACAACAATATTTTGTCATATGATACATTCTTCTTGTAGAAATATAATGTAAAGAAAGAGACCTATTGGACAACACAGAAGAACATTCAGCCAAGCACTTTAAGACATACGGAAAAGAAGAAAATATCGGGTTATGGTGGGGGGGGACTGAAAAAGTCTTATTATGGAAATATAGAAGAGACTGAAGACTTCTTGTCCATCAATCCATAAAATTAAAATGTAACTATAAGAAAGAAAATATTCTGGCACATTCCACACACGTGAAAATAATTTATGTTCCTATGTTCATTATATTCTTAAGCAAGCAGACCGGTATACAAAACCTGCAACACCTCACACTGATAAACAATTGCACACATTGAGGAAAAGTCACAGGTAACTAAACATGCACTCCTTTCCATCTCTACACAATAGTCCTGTAATTTTCACTCCACAAAAAAGTTTCTCACACCTGCTTTGGTTTATTGTCACCTTCCTTCTTTGCTGCTCGTTGCTTTGATGGACTAATCAATGTATGGGTATTGGCATACCTGTAACAAAAAAAAAGGCCATTCTAACTTGTCCTTGTCATAAATAAAATATAAACTACAGGCAATGAAAATTCACAACATACATACATCATGCTGAACAACCAGCATTCTGCAACACAGCTACTGACTTGTCATTTAAAAAATAAAACTTATTTAAACATCCACACATATTTCTCTGCTAGACATCATGAAAATTACAAAACATATTACTTATAAAGGTAGCTGAGGTGTTCATATTTAATTAATAATTTTACCTATAATAACCTTGATTAAATGGTTTGCAGACAATAATTTAGTTCTAAATATAGATAAAACAAATATAATGAAATTCATAACAAAGAATTCATCACATTCTACATTACATATTGATTATAAAGAAAAGTATATTGAAAAAATGATGAATACAAAATTTTTTGGTTTACAAATTGATAACCACATAAACTGGAAGAACCATATTCAGGAAATGATTCCTAAGTAAAGTGCAGCATTTTATGACATTAGGTCATTGGTCCATATCAGTAACATCAACATTCTCACATCAATTTACTATGCATACTTTCATTTCATTACATAAAATGGAATAATCCTTTGGGGTAATTCTTCTAACAGTGGCAAGATTTTCATTTTATCAGAGAAAATAGTCAAAATTATGACTGGTGCACTGCCCAGAACCTCTTACAGAAGTCTATTTAAATAATCAGAGATTCCACCTGCTGCATGCTAGCGTATATTTTCATTAAAGAGCTTCATTATCAATAATTAGGAACTTTTTCAAACAAATTAGTCTCTACACAATACTAATACAAGGAATAGGCATCATCAACATAGGCCAAATGCCAACCTATCTTAATTTATCTTGTCTTCAATTAAAACAACACTTAATGCACTATCTTTCTTATACCAAGTCACACTGTTTAACTAATACTCCAGTGTGTTTTGGGGCTTGTTGTCACCAAATGCAGGGAGTAACTTCTTAACTACAAACTATTCAACACATCAACTGGTATCAAACATGTGCTGAGAAGTTAACAGTTAAGAAGGTACTCCCTGAAGATGGTAAAAACAAGTGCCAAAATACATTAAGTATTAGTTAAACAGCATGACTGGGTGTATGAAAGATGTTGTATTACGTGCTGGTTTAATTGAAGACAAAATAAATTATGAACATAGTGCATGATACGTACAATATTAAGTTATCCAACCTATCGTGTTTTCTACAAAGCACATTCTATGCTGGCATAACAATTTACAATGGTTTACCACCTAGTCTGACAATCCTCAAGAATGACAAGGCAAAATTTAAAACAGCCTTAAGAAAACACCTAAATACACACTCATTTTACTATGTAGATGAATTTTTTTATGTGTGAAGATGATTTATAACACTGCTTCTGAAAAATATTAGTAGCATTTAACACTGTAAAAATTGTATATATTTGTGTATTTATTATTCGTTCCACATCCTACTGTCTTTGTAACACACTTATGGATCTATGGAATGTGTGTGTGTGTGTGTGGATACATGTACTAGACTAGCCTTTGATAAACTTACTTGCAGGTCTTTCCATATGGACAGTTCCCATTTTGGGCCCAATGTCTGCAGAAATTGTCATTATTACTCTGGTTTGTGCTAGTGGAAGATGTTGCTTTTGTTCCCAAACGTTCAAACACACTTGGTCTCCTTTGTGAATCTTTATTTTTATTGAGAGTTGTTTCTACTGTGATCTTCCTTTTTGTTTGCTTTGACATATTTTCTGGAATGCTAATTCTGGAAAATGATATTTGACAGTCATCACAAACCTACGCTTATAAGTATATATATCTATAGCCCGATATTGAGTACTTTTAAAAACCCCTGATGAAGTTGGCATGAACACTAATTCATAGGTTAGGTTGCGAATAAGCTTGCATCCACGATGCAAAGAGTCGGGTATTTACAACACGCCATTTCTTAACCTGAAACGCAATTACACTGCAGATCATCACTGATTAATAATTTTTACAAGCTGCCAAACAGAAACTGTAAAGAAACTGACAACACCATTCACTGCTCCTCCTTCGGAATAGCAGCCATAGCGATGTAACGGCGGCACAGACAGTAATCCACCTTTCTTGGTATCTGTGCGGCGTCCCTATGGAATAACAGCAAAACCAATGTTCAGCGTGTGTCGGCAACTGCATTACGGTATAATAAACTGCGTTTTGAATTTACCAGCTGGGTATAAATGCATATAATAATGCTAAAGATTACGGATACGAATATGAAATGGGACGATTTTGTGACAGTACTGTGACGATATCAGCCATCACAGGAGTTGTACATTGCGCCCGTGATGGCAATTTGACAAAACCGGACTTAAAACACATATCCGAAATGAAATAAAAAATCAGACACCGCGCAAACACGTAAGCTAGTGAGAACATTTTTAAACTTCTGCACTTTATAATAAAGCAGGTGCTGTAGGAATATAACGAAAGATAAGTGGGTAGTTTCTGAGTAACGCACGCAGGTAAAGGAGCATAATAATTGAATTCCCCAGGCTGCCAGCTTTTTAACCATGACCACGTCCATATGCTTCGATACACAACACAAAAATAAATAAACACTAACATGTTTGTTAGTGTTTATTTAATTAGCATAGCAGCTCACTACAAGTGGACGGTACGGGGATCGAATCCCGCAGGGGCGAGATTTTCCACACCAGTCCAGACCGGCCCCGGGGTCCACTCAGTCTCCACTACAAGGGGTATCGGGATGTTCCCAGGGATACCGCAGCCGGCGCTTGGCATTTACCACCCACCCACCCCCATCTAGGGCTGAGGTTAAAAAAAGAGTAGAGCTGTACTTTCACTCCTTATCTCTGCCTTCATGGAAGGTTACAGGGAAAAATTTACCTTATAACATAGTAATGATGATAGTAACAGGAACAACTTACAACAACAATAATAATAACAATTAGAAAGATTATCATGATGGTGATGGTGATGACAGTGACAGCAGTAGCAGCAGGAACAACAACAACAAAAACAACAATAACAATAACATGTTCCAAAAGACTGCAAAGTTCCTGCAGGACTTAAAATTGCACTGCTTTATAAGCAGATATCTGGAGAGAAGGGGCAGCCCAGTTTGTTACGCATTGTTAGTGGGTGTTCAGTCATTTATGACTACATTTGAATTGTCCTGTTTTTTGACGCCAATAGTTATCATAACATCTGAAACTTTCCTTCGGGTTTAGGTGAAACAGAAATCCCAAGTTACCGGATATCACGGTCAAAAGTCCTTCACCCTGCATTCGTATTTCTATCTGGCAAATATGTAACCTGATGCTGTGGAAAATGCAGCTTAGTACAGACCACGCCTTCTTCCCTTTAGATCAAACCATCAGCCATCCTTACACTCAGCACTTTAGAAAGCTAATGCATCGCGTTGTGCAATTGCTCTGCCGGTCAGGTGCCGCCATATCAACTCGGAGGCCTGGTTTCGATACCAGATAAGTCCAAGTGGGATATGTGGTGTACAAAGTGGCACTGGGAGAGAATTTCTCCAAGTATTTCGGGTTTCATCTGTAAGAATCATTGCACCAATTGTCCATGCTCCATCCATTCATTCATACATTCATTCATTCATTTACTGATCCCCAAAATATGGCCTTAACAATTACCACTTTAAAGCCCAGTGGTCACTTTATGTACCATCAGTTTGACATTAAATAATTCCACGTTCTGCCCACACAGTGTATTTGTGTGGATCTCAGAACAAACAGCGATCATTTCCCTATACAGCACTAACTCACTGGTTTTTATAACCGAGACGGGGTGTGCGAGATTGCAGTCTTCCGCCGCAAAGTAGATGAGAACTCCGCTTTTCTGGACATTACGCAGCGTGTAGTGGCAATTCCTTAGCTACGTTTCGGGACAACCTATCGATCCCAACTTCAAAGGTCAGAGTCCATGAAGAAAATTGGTAACGCTGGTAATCCCTTCCCTATACAAACCGCGTTCTACGGTTACCGGCTTTCTTATTGGACTCTTGAACCTTGAAGTTGGGACCGATAGGTTGTCCCGAAACGTCGCTAAGTAATTGCCACGACACGCTGCGTACTAGCCCAGAAAGGCGCAGTTCTCGAGACGGAGTGTGTTTACAATAATATTTATTTACTGCAATTGGGTTGTCACCCGGTGGCAGTGGTTATTTTACATGTAAACAAAACATGAAATTGGTTACTACTAAATTTGAGTCGGGAGGGCTACATGAGAAGCATGTAGTGGCAACTTGGAATCTTGGGAACCATC
>Ga0123355_10020523_pt1 | contig 10556 bp, 4 predicted proteins | sample TergutEmb28metaG_3_FD_89872 | JGI IMG/M metagenome (GOLD analysis project Ga0123355, IMG submission 89872) | Embiratermes neotenicus P1 segment gut microbial communities from Petit-Saut dam, French Guiana - Emb289 P1 | ecosystem: Host-associated > Arthropoda: Insects > Digestive system > Gut ... | reverse complement strand
ACTTGGATGTGATTCACTGTTACACTGTAGCGCTGGAAGCTAAACACAGCTACAGAGTACGCTGTCAGACCGACTGCCATTTGATAGCAAAATTGAGAGATGACAACCACAATGTAATGGGATTGCCACGCTGGTATTAAGAAACCTAGGGTATTAAATAGAATTGTTTGCGTAAAAAAAATCAGATCGCTTATAGCCAAATTAAGAATGTACATGTTGGGAATATTTCGCATATTCTTGTCGCATGTGATAATGATGATAAGGATGACATTGCCTGTTATACCGAATATAGAGAGAACGCTAAGTACTGGAAATCTTACATGTCGAATAAAATATTCGTACTCTTCAATATGTATAGATATCTGTTTCAGAATTTCGTAACTTTCAAAATCCAAGTCAAATATATCTCCTATATTGTCCTGCAAGGACTGACTTTCCTGTAAATCCCCCAAAGTTACGCCCTTCACTTCGCTAGGCGTAACACATTCTGGAGCCTTTACCTCAAAGAATATATTTATGTCCATATCCCGATACCATCGCCACAATTCCAGCAGCTGACGGTTGCAATGTAGCGGGTTTTCATGCAGGTAGAGTACGGACAGTTTTGGCAATATTTCTAATCTATTTATATCTAGACTCCTCAGATTATTGTAGCTCAAATCAAGGAATTCCAGTGCCAGAACGTATTTAAATGTCACATCTGACACTGAACCCACTTTGTGGCCTGACATACCTAGTAATTTCGGGGAATATGAATCGATGAATGAATGGTCGGTTGCTTTTTGAAGGCCGGGATTATTTGACATGTATATGTTTTGGAGATTGTTTAATCCGTCGAAGAAATGTGGATAGATAGACCGCAGTTTGTTACTTGCCAAATTCACATACTTTAAATTAACCAACCCCGAGAATTCATTACCTTTGATGTGTTCAATTCTGTTATGCGATAAATCAAGATAATTCAGACGGCTGTTTTTCTCAAATGTGCGAAGAATTATTTCACGTAACTCATTATGCCGTAGTGACAGAAGTGTCAGCTTTGTAAGCCCATAGAATGCTCCAATCTCTATTGATTCCAGTCCACAGCGGTTGAGGGAAAGTTCCTTCAGCTGTTTCAGTCTTTTAGAAATAAAACTCTCATTCTTCAAACATGTTATGTTGTTGTAATGAAGCTTGAATTCTTGGTCGATTGAGGAATAGACTAAAGGAATATTGTCTATTGGTTCACTTGAACAGTCGACATGGCATCTCCGTAGGGAACAGGATTCCCAATATTTAACATGACACGTTATTGACACTCTTACTTGCAAGATCACCAACAACAACAACCAGAATTTCACAGCAGGTCTTTGAAGCAAAAGCGACGCCAACACCACTATCAGTCCTGATGGCATGGCGAGCTGCTGCAATCTGCACAGAGAGAGGAACTGCAGTTGAACGTTACTATGTTTGTTATTATGACTTGGCGAAGAATAAGATAAGGACATTACAGAGCATAGCAATTGAATGACTGCGAAATTTGGGAAATTTTATTTGAACATTAGGTTAGTGATATACCGCGTCTTGAGAGCTACCGTACGTTACAGGTTAGGTCGCTTTCTGCTTTACGGTTCGATGCATTGTATAAAATGTCAGAGCAGACAATTTTCTTAATTGATGTCAGCTCAATTTTGCCGTGTACGTGGAGACCGACTCAGGGCTGATTTTGAAGGAGAAGAACAAGAAAGAAATATTATATGTGTTTGAAAATTATTGCGCTTCGGTTTGTACAAGGAAAGTTGTGCTGAATGTGTTTGGACTTTTAAAGTTCATTTCGTAATATCCACGTTGAAGCTGAGCACATTTGGCTAATGTTACTTGGTTATGTTATTAACAACTGTATTCTAAACTTTTGGCGCTGCATCGGGTTTTGGCGTTAGTAAAGGTAAGGCTATTATTTTGTTTTTATTGTGCTTTTTTAGCTTTTATGTAAATTTTTTAAACTTCTAAATTAATTTAAATTGTGTACACCAATTTTATTTGTGCAGCTCAACTCTTGTAGTAATATCACTATAGTAAATCGCACTTTAACGTTTTTACAGTACAGTTAAACTTTTAGTCAGCAGTAGGCAAGTAACACGAATAACAACGTCTTTAATTCCCGGTTAGCTTCGCGACCTGATGAGGAAAGTTGTGCTTTGTAAAGACATAAAATAAATATTCTCTTTTGGAGGTAATAGGACGTTTCGTACGAAGCAGGTATCAGTGATCTGCTTAGAAAACCTAAACGGAATAGCGGCAGCACTACCACAATTATTGTGGCTAAGACGACGCTAGCGCGAGGTTACGAAATCATTCTAACAATTCTCTCTTTCGGTAGGTACCTAGTTTAAAAGAGAACCATTGCCCTGGAAGGCATAAATCATTAATGTCTGGTCCTGAACCAGTCGGTATGTACCGAACACTAACACACCGCGCCACATATATACATGTATTATTGTATAACCTAGCACTGTGCCTCTGTCCCGAATTATGAAAATCTCCGCGTCTCAGTTTCCATATCAAATGATTTCTCATGTAAGATCTGTTAAAATGATAGCACGTGTTGCTGTTGTGTTCTACATGCATGGTTAAAGCACTGTTGTTGCTTCAAATATTCATGTTGTGTTTTTCTTTATTTCTGCTGTTGACGAACACAGTGCTGTACGTCACACACACACACACACACACACACACTTTTGTTAAATATGTACCGCATGTTATTTCGTTCCATTGTTAACACAAAATACTGATTTGAAAAATCTCCTTATTCCGCACATCACATAATATCTAAATATTACGCCGTACTGTGGCTCATACATTCAGTCGCACAACGTCGAAATCAGGGGTTCGGGTTCGAGGTCGGACCGGTCCATTTGACTTTCATTGCATACAAGTGACAGGTTTTCATTCAAAACTTCCATTTCACCCTGTCAGCACCTTTCCACCAATTATCTGTAATCACTTTGAACTGTATATTCTAATTGCTGAAAATTTTTACTGCGTCTTTCAATGGATGTATCTTACATAACACTCTTAAGAATGGCTGCGAATGCCTCGGTAGGGAATGAGGTGTGTGTTCTTGCACAGAAAGTGTCGGTTTTATGAAACATATAACATAATTAGGTAGGTGAATGTATAGGTCGAATAATTTAAACTAGTCCAATTATTGTACATGTTCAGGCTAGAGTTCCAATTTTTGTATTAATTTTGTGTATTATTTTCAACTTCGAATTTGCTACCATTATGTGTGTCATATTCATCCATTTCCTAGAGTCTGCCTGTCCCAGGGGGTACGCAGATGACGTGATCGTCACAAGACTGTTCTGGAACACTTCTGCTTACGTGGCAGGATTGTCCAGATTAAATTGGTTCACTTCTTTGTCTCAAGTAGGATGCGCAGACAAGTAGCTTCGCTTGCTATTCAGTTGGCCATCAACTCCGCGCTCCATTAGACGTGCACAGACATGCCTTCTACAAGGGGAAGAAGACATCCTACATTAAGCGCAATTTTCAGGGGGCAACAGTATTAACTAAACATGTATATATGGTACATTACAGTGCAACAATCATCATGAACTGTGATGTCAATATCGTCAGTAATTAGTCAGTCACCAATTGGCTCCACGTTTAACCAGACGTGTAGATCGCGTACTGCATGGGGCGGTCGCAAATCGTACTAATAGGAAGGTTATCATCTGATAAGTCCAACTGTTACAGTAAGTTTTGTGCGCATATTGTCGGTGTTAAAAGTCTAGTGAGTTTGTCCGTAACTCCAAGCCACAGCGGCACATACAGTTAACAGTGTAGCTTATGTGTTTAAAACATAAACCGCTACAATTATATTACAGAACTACAAATATATGCTGTGTTTTAGAGGGTTAATTACTGTGTCAAGTGTGCAGAGGGCGGTCCTTCTACTGGCAGCGGTTTGAAAATTACCGGTTGGGTCGAGCCGAGAAAGTACGTTAGTGAGAAGCTACAGAAATTCTGTCCATAAGGACAGTAACTGCTGAAATGTTAAAACTTACCAATACTAAAGCTCAAACTACACACGGCCGGTACCACTGCTTTAATATTGTGGTGGGACTGGCGTGATTAATTGATTCTGTTAGCTGTGCCGGTGTTAGCGTAGCTATTTGGGGGCCTTCAATACCAGACAGGTGAAAAGGATGACCCTGAAGTAAAGGGATACGCTGGTCCTCCTAGTTGGGTTTGGTGGTTGGACTGAAACACAAACCAATAAAATATATATTCTATTGAGAAACTTATAAGAAGAGGCTGAAGTCCAATAAGGTTCCTAATTGTAGAAGAAGAAGAAGCCTCTCAAAACAAATAAATTTCTATCGCTTCAAATAACACAATGACACATTAATTACCCACGAATATCGTAGGTTCTTAACATTCATTGCTGTTGCGAAGTGGGGATTCCAATTTTCCAAAACGAGTGTCTTTGAGTCCCAGCTCACCCCCCCACCCCTCCCCCCTCGATCTGCTCTAGAATAAACCTTTCCTCCAATCGCTGAAATAGACTCGTTGGCCGAAACATGAATTTTTCCGTTCCCAATGGACCGAATTTAATTTTTTAACATTAGGAACTAACTCTCTATACCAAACGGAGCGCACTGCAAACCCGGGAGTTCAATAAACAAACTTCTTGGTTAGGTTCCCTCCTAAATTTCTCTGGAACAAATTATGACACCATGAAATTTCTAGTACGTCATCTCACAGGCAAACACCGTTACATGTCCCTCTGCCTTGAAGCGATATGCAGCCAGCTTTCTTTCAAAACAAACTTTTCTCCACAAACTTCTCAAGACAAACTACCCCGGTTCGTACTGTACGCCGAAATAATGAAATTTTATAAATGACATGTTCGGGGTTCGAACACGACTTGAGCTTACAAGGTGATGTGTTTAGTAGATGGTGTCTGTGTGGTGAGACGTTGTTAGATCGGAATTGAACCGTTACAGCTGTCTGGAAAAGGCGTAATGTTTATTGGTCGGTGGTGATTATTTGGCGTTGACAGTGTAGAATTTGTTTTGCAAAAGCAGCATAAATAGAGATTTGTTTGGCTTCTGAAGGCAAGACAGTAACGGAACAGTGCTAATGGATTGAGACGCGAATTAATTAGAAACAAATATTTTGATCCAGGTGCGTGTACTGTACATTGTAATTAGTAGGAGGAATAATTTTGATAGTTTGGCTCCAGAAAGATTCTGTTTTGCAGCGAAAATAATTAGGGTCCAGGACGCGTGAAACCACATATAGCTGGTCAGAAAAACATCATTAATTCCCAATTAAAAAATTTCAATATTTTTGTATGTGTCCAGATGAGGATATTGTGTGTCCTCAGATATAGAAAAAGAGCTTTCCACAAGATGGCGGGCCGTCATAGTGTAACAGAATGCAAACACACACAGAAGAAGTACAGAAGACTCACAGTTTTCAAACATAACGACAAGTTGATAGTTATATTATAGATCCAAAAATTGTAGATTCACGACACAAATATTTTGATTGATCTATAGGAAGAGCGAATAATGCAGCCACAATCCACACACCGTAAAATGTAGCCGTATATAGTTTGTGAAGAGACACGAACGTGGAAGCGGTTCACTGTCACGCTTATCGCTGGATGCTAAGCACAGCTAAAGAGTACGGCGTCAGACCGACTGACATTTGATACAAAATGTAAGGATCCGACACACAAAGTTACCGTAACTCTTCCAACAGTATATTCTGATTGCACAAGTCACGGAGAAATCTGCCATTAAATAAATCATATCGATTATAGCCAAGTTAGGGACGTACATATTGGGAGAGGTTCGCATGTCCTTGTGTCATGTGATAATGGTGAGAATGACATTGCCGATTGTAACAAATATAAATAGAACTGCATATACTGGAACTGGTACCAGATTTAAGTAGATTAAATTATATTTGTATGAAGCCGTGTCTTCAATTGCAGCGTAACTGTAGCTTGGATTTTTCCATGTGTATCTTTCCACAAATGCTACATGTACGTACTGTGACCTCCGTCGACGCTTACTTTCTTACTTACTTACTTACTCGACGAAGCACAATCCTTCCTGAGAAGTTTACCGTTTTTCAGTTAGTCACAAAATTCCCCTCTTTTTATGGAACCCGAATGTTCATTACCGCATTCACAAGTTCCCGGCGCATGTCCCTATCTTGAGCCAGCTTGATCCAATCCATAACTTCACATCTCACTTTCTGAAGATCCGTCTTAATTTTATCATTCTATTTACGCCAGATTCCCAAAAGTTGTATCTTTCCCTCAGTTTTCCCCACAAATAACCTGCAGCAGCTTCTCCTCTCCCTACTTTCTCCGCCCAACTCATGATTCTCCATTTTATCACCGCAACAATATTGTGTGAGGAGAAAAGATCATTATTAATTTTATCCACTCTTTGATATCTCGTCGCTCCAAACCCAAATGTTCTCCTCAACGCCCTATTCTCAAGCACTTTCAGCCTACGTTCCTCCCTCAATGTGATGTCAGACACAATTTTATGAACCTTTGCCTGTTTCATGGGGATAGCAAATTCAAAGAGAATATTATTACAGGTCTTCCTTCTAACTGAATCATAATGTATCTTGAATCCATAAAGAACTGAAGCGCTGCCTCATTTTATTCCTATTTTTCTCAAATATTTGACGAATGCAGAACACATGATCAGCAGTTGACCAGCTACTTTGAAATCCACATTGATAATCCCCAATAATTTCCTCTGCGTATGGATTGAAATTTGGCAGCAGGATTTTGGATGAAAATTTGACAAAAGTTGGCAGTGTGTTATGCCCCTACAATTACTACAATCTGTTCTATCGCCTTACTTATACACAGGTAAAATGATCGACTTCTTCCACTCCTCAGGCAATTCCTCCTTATTTCAAATCGAAAAAATAAGTTTATGGATCTCATAGCGAATTATTCTACCGCCTGCCGTAATAAATTCTACAGGGATTTGATCAATATCTGGTGATTTGTGATTCCTTATCTTCTCAATAGCAAACTCAAACTCAAAGGCACTTGGCTCAGGCACTGGTGGTTCTACTAAGTGTATTTCTCTCTGCCTAACATCATTACCCCATGTACATTAAATAGCTGAAAGAAATGGCTCCTCCACCTAACCAAATACTGTGGCAGTCTGCAACCAAATCACAGTTCTCAAACTTCACTAAAGTAGTTCTCGGCTGGTAACCCTTCTTAAAGTCATTGGTGCCCCTAAATAACAGTCCCTAATATTTTTGATCTCACTGTTAGTTTCAAGTTCCTCAATATTACCTTTCAGACGTTCCTATTCCTTTTTCCCGCAATGTCTGCTAGCTTCACGTCTTACACCGTTTAATATACATTGCTTTGGCTTGAATCCTTTACCCATCGACGCTACATAATCTCAATATTTTACAGCTTCTTCTAGCGGGACGTTTATTTCTGTCACCCTTAAAAGAGACAGCAAAACCGTCAGTCAGCAGTGTGCTGTTCTGATATAGGGAAAGTACCGGTTTGACACTCGTGTTTGAGTATACATACTTTACATATTCTCGGAGAGGGGTATAATGTAGGGAGAGGGGACATGTGGATCCTTCGATACGGTAGATAGCCTGACCATAGGAGGGCGGAGTGTAACATAATTTATTCTTTACTGAATTCTGCTCAGTAATCAGGACTTCTGAACTTTAAAACATGTGAACATTTTGTTAAATAAAAATAAAAAATATATTGAAGAAAAATTAGTTGTTTACGTAAACGAAATGTCTTGAAGAATTGTGAATGTTATCTTGCAGTTGATGCCGTGTTAGGAAATTGCTGTATATCAAGTGTAAAGAACTTTTAATTTGATAATTATTACAACTTGTTTCAAGTTTTGCACTTAAGTTGTGACGTTGTGAAAACGCGATGGCTTAAATTAATATAAATTATATTTAAAAAATCGGCAAATACTGCAGACAGAACATATTGTATTTTTATTAAAAAGAATAATCAACCTCATAATTTAAACAACTGAAAGGAACACACAATACACTTTGTGCCGAAGTGTATGGGGTTTTAAACCTGGCATTGTATACAGTAACGGCTGAGTTTTATAAGGCTAATTACTGTGTCCAAATTGCAGAGGGCGGTCCTCCGACGTTTCTCTGAAGAGTACCGGCTGTGTCGAGTCGAGAATGTGCAGTGTGTCCCACTCGCTACCGAACCCGGCATTTCTTTAACAATTCTAACACCAATGAAGATATAGCAACAAAATTTGAACAGGAGTAAGTTCGTTGTGTGAGAAATGAAGAGGAATGTGTCTGTAGTGCGCCTAATTGTTGCGACACGGAGCAGCGGTCCGCCAGCCAGCCGGTCTGTTTCCTGTCTGACGCACCTCTGTGCTGATCTCTCTGTCATTTGGCTGAGAGTGTCGTCTGATTATTTGTTTTGGGGATATCTGGAAGGGAGAGTTTACCGAAACAAACCACGAACCACAGACGCCTTGAAAGCAGACATTCAGGCAGTGACAGCGGACGTACTGTCAAGGACTATCCAAAATATGACGCGCCGGGTTCAATCATGTCTGGACGCAATTGGTGGCGACTTCAAGCATATGTTATGATGTCGTCACATTTCTTACACAATGAGGCAAGTCCTCTTCAAATTTAGTTGCAATATCCTAATTAGTGGTAAAATTATTAAAGAAATGCTGGGTTCCGTAGCGAGTGGGACACACTGTAGTTCAGTAAGCAGCTACTTTACTATCTAAGTACACTAACTGCTCAAAGTTACGACATAATTATACAGGGGTTCTGATGGGTCCTTAGCCCGACCAGGAAGGAAACAAGCTAACGTTTCTGTCAGAATGGCGTGGATTTTCTCTGCGCCTTGAATTGCGGGAAAGAAACTTGATGGCAGTTCGCGTCTCGATGTTGTTGAAATCGCGACGTCCCTGATGTGCTTCCGAGCTTGTTTCCTTCCTGGTCGGGCTAAAGACTTATCAGCAACCCGGCATTTAGACTCTAGCAACAAAGCATTTCCTTACGTTTCAAATCGGGTAATCGCACCTTTATTACAGACTGGAACAGGACGTTTTCTAGTGTTGAAACATTTTCAAATTTTCAACAGAACTTATTTCATTCCTTCAATAACAACAATGTTTCACTGTGCAATACGTCAGTTTGGTTTATGTAAAAATAAATTAAATAATCTGTACATACTTGTGATGGCTTAATGTTGCTAGAGAACGTGAAATTGAAGAAGATCATCTCGTGGAATGTTGCAGTACTGTGAAGTGTGCTTTAGGCTACAAAACACAGAAATATTCACTCGTCGCTCGTAACTACCTGTATGGCAAGTCTGATGAAGTTACAAGTTACTAGGTCAGGGTCAAATAAAGAAACGAAACTACTATACAGGATTCCAGTGATGCTAAGGCAACAGCAATGCTGGAAATTTGCGTCTGTCACAAGGAATTCTGCAGCATCATGATTCAGAAAATTGGAATGTCAAAATGAAAATATTCACCGACTTTTTAAACACCATCAGCTGCCTTATTACTAAGTGAAATATTTGGAGGCTGTGTCTATGTATATGGACTGTCAATGTGCAATAAGGAATCTGGATGGTGTGTGCTAGGTACAGACAAATTGCGCCTCTCAGTGACAGGGCCAGTTGTTACACTCGTATAGTTATTCCAGCTTCCTGTCAGTGCCAGTACGTATTTCTGTAACGTGTAATTGTTGGTGCTCTGAGGATGGCGAGGAGTGAGGAATGCGTGTGTGTTGTTTGTGACTTAAAATATTGAGAGATATTGTGATTGTTACACAAAATGGGATGCTTGGTGTAAAGAAAATATTCCTTTGCCTTATTTAATAACAATAGTATTTAGTAGTGTAATGGGCGAGCTATAGCACATGGCAACAAATGTAATGATCTGTACTGACGTGTGGTGAGTACTTGATACGGTGTACGTTACGTGGAACGAGACAAAGCTTGGAAGTAAATTCGCTGTGTGGATGACGCACAAGCAGGAAAATTAATGACTTCTATTAAAATTCACGTCTCGTGCAATAAATTGTATGGGCAAGTTTGTGCTGAAATTCAAGGCCAACAAGGCGACTGGCATTTTCTACACGATTCTGGTGAAGTTAAGACAGCAGGTATTATGGGAAGGTCCGTCTGCCTGCGCAATGCGTTCACGGCATGGTTCAGAAAATTGGGAAGTAAAATAGTAGCATTGAGCACACCTTGAAAACACATCACAGGCATTATTACAAAGTGAAATGCTTGGAAGCTTAAGTGACCATGACAATGGACTGTCAATGTGCAACACGCATTGGAAAGGGGGGAGGGGGTGATAGGTAGAAAAAAATAAGCCACACAGATTGATGAGGCTAGTTGTTACACTATTGTAGTTTTCATACCATGTAGCTTGCAGTAACATTCACACTGTTTACAACCACCGACATGTTACTGTACTTCTGTAAACGCAAGGTTACTTGACATGCCTGACAATGAGGTCATCACCATTGTT
>Ga0123355_10020522_pt1 | contig 10556 bp, 5 predicted proteins | sample TergutEmb28metaG_3_FD_89872 | JGI IMG/M metagenome (GOLD analysis project Ga0123355, IMG submission 89872) | Embiratermes neotenicus P1 segment gut microbial communities from Petit-Saut dam, French Guiana - Emb289 P1 | ecosystem: Host-associated > Arthropoda: Insects > Digestive system > Gut ... | reverse complement strand
GTGAGTTTTTGCCCTTTTATAGTGTGCTTTTTACTATTTTATAAAACTTATCTTTAAATAGTGGGCAGCATCCAGAACGAATTAAACGATTTTCTATAGAAACCTACGGAAAATCACGTTTCGTCTAACGAGGATTCCGGCTAACTAATGTGATTCCGGAACTAATTAGCTTTGTTAGCCGAGGTATCACTGTACATCAAATTAATAATTATTAGTTTATGGTAGTTCCAGTGTCATTATGTCCATATTATGTTTCCTCAAAGTCTTCCTGGCATTGTAATCGGGGATGTGACAGTGTCGTTGCCCAAATAGTTCCTGTCGTTTCGAAAAGCAGTACCTCTGTTATTTTCAAGCCTTCAAGGTATCAGCATGGAAGTTGAATCCACGAAGATGAAAATGTCATGTTCCTTCGTAATGTTTGATATTCCTGATCCAGTGACACAGAGTCTAATACCAGAAAAAGGGAATCCAAGAAAACTGTACCGTACGAAAACATCGCAGTAGGGTCGAAATCGGTTAGGTCTTGGGAACTCCCGAATATTTTATGTCGTTATAAATGAGTGCTCTTCCAACCAAGGGGTATAACGACATGGTTAACAATAAAGAATTGGTATCACAGAATATCTGACGTTATAGACGAGGTGTAGGATAAAACGATGTCGTTATAACCGGGTTCGAATTATTTAAGCGAAGAAAGATGAACGACTGAGGCGTCTAGAAACCATAAGATAGATTATAAATACACAAATATGTTATTTGGTGGAAATTATAAAGGACAAGAGACATGAAACAAGTAGGTATAAACTGTGGATAACATAAGCATTACCTTAGCAGGGTCCCGGGTTTGTATGATGTATATTCATTTGACTCGAGGTATGGAACTGTGATTGGTAAAACTTAAACAAACTTTTGCCTTTATAAAAGACAGATTTTTTCTTCTTAGTATCTGACAGGTAATTAGCTCCTTGTTGCTAAACTTCGTCAGTCGCGAGTCGAAGAAGTTAATTCTTAAATAACTTAATACCACGTTAATTTGAATGTTCAGGACCAGACTGTCAGGGAGGCAAACAAAGGGACTAGCGGTCCTTTAAGATAGCAGAAATTCTGGAATGGGAAACAGCACACACATCATGATATTTGCGGCCTTAGTTATAAACGTCCCTGCAGTTTTCGGGCTGACACGTGCGATAATGGAGTTTTGGGACATGGAGCTGTCTAAATACTGGTACATCGCGTTCAGTGGGTCAACTGCACACTGTGTATCAGGGAGATAAGGAGCTTAACATTTCTAACCCTTTGTATCCCATTGTGGTGCAATGCTCACAAGGGGAGTGGGGGTATGTTATAAGGTTTTGTAAGGAAGGGAAGAGCCAACCGCAAGATGTAACTTGGAATAGACCAACCTAGAAATACATGCCTGTACAATTTCGTGGCTTCATTCGAAGGGTATTACGCTGCAGTTCTGTTTGCCTTTTGCCAAAATCAAGTGACGGTATCACATACTTCCTTCTTTAACACGTCATTTAATCCATCCTATCTTCACAGTATACAGTACCAATACTTAATTAACATGATTATACAGCGCGTTTCTTTTATCGCCGTCCCGAACACCTTACCTATCACTGATGCCCCGGCTCTTAGTCGCTCAAATTCAGTCCGGCCCGCTGCCATTCTCCACAAAGTCACACGTATGGTCGTCAAAAATGAAACCTAAATTTAGCACATTAATAATACCCGGCGAATTTTGATTCTGCAACAAGTTTTCAGTTACCGATACGCACAACAAATTAAATTGAAAAATCTAAAACTATAAGCCAATGTCAAACATAACGACAAATTTTGTTCGAATTAAAGAAAAACAAGACAGGCTATATATATAAACGTAACATTGAGGCGCGTTCATTTAACCATTGTTGCAGTGCAAGAGCAATAATTATTACATATTTAAGTGTGTGTTTGTAGACTTAGGTACCCAGCATGCAGTGCACTTGCGCCATATTATAATGTCATCCATGGCTTGTCTGGTTGTGTCATATCTTCCACATTATCTCAAAAACGGCACGATTTTTCGACAGTTTATTGATCGTCAAATGTGTGTTTCGATTTTCTCTGCAAATTATATTCTGAAATAGTTCTCATTCTAAGAAGAACTGAGCGAGATGTGATCAAAACTGTATAATGTAATTCATCTAAAGTGCCAGTTATTCTTGTCAGATTAAAAATAATTGAATTTTCTCCACAGGTTTTCGAAAAATACTCAAATATAAAATTTCATGAAAATCCCACCAGTGGAAGCAGAACTATCGCGGGCGGATAGACAGACATAACGAAGCTAATATTCGCTTTTCTCAATTTTACGAAAGGACCCCGAAATCATCAAAATATCCAATTATTTGAGCCTGTTCTGAACCAAATATATCATAGACGGCATAGTAATTAGGTCACGGGGTAGGCGATCCTGGGCTTTAATCCCGGCAGATTCAAGATATTATTTTCTTCTCCAAACCATTCAGCCCGCCTCTGGTGCCCACCCAACCTTCTATCAATGGGTACGGAATTCTCTACTGGAGGTAAAGCGGTTGGGTCGTGAAGTTGACCACTTAAATCCATCTAGCGCCAAGGTTAAAAATGAGTGGAGCTATACCCCTGCTCCCCCACAAGCTTTCACGGAGTGCAGAGGGATATATTTGCCTTCACCTCCATACCAAATTAATCGACAGTTTCTGTACGCTGTGTTCATTTAAGGGCATTTGAGAATAGTGGCATGGAAAAACGTGAGCCTAAGAAATTAGACATAAAGAGGAAGACGGAGGAAAAGACACACCGAGGAGCGTCGTTCAGCGTTATTCTTCACGAAATATTGGAATATATGAGCAGGAAAGGAAGCCGAAAGATGCAGCCGACGTGGATGTAAAAGAGTGCATAATATTAAAGCAGTCCTCATACACGGAGTGTTACAATGTCCCTAAATCAGGATATATCTAGTAGCTGACCCTTGCGAACACGTTAAGGAGCCTATGGATCCCATAAATGGTAGGGAGATACCCACTCACCTGCGTGTTGCGGGTGTAACCGTAGCCAAGGAAGCGCTCGTCGTGAGGTGGGACGGTGTCCGGCGCTACGTAGAACGGCTCGTACAAGAACTCGAAGTTCGTCACGTCATGGCTGACACGAACCGTATCGCCTTCACTCTCTGCATTCTCCTGCCACCTGTCAGACACAGCACACATTACAATGCCATCACAGTTTCTGTATCCCGTCTCTTAACAAAGACTGTACACAGCTCTACGATAGATCCTCTCGGCTCCTGCAAGACATTGGAGTAGCAACTAAATGAAGCGTAACTTAAGTTCCGCCTTAGGTACATTTCAAATGGATCCTATAATATGAAAATGGATCTTCAAAATTGGGATGACTGGACTGGGTTGAAATGGCTCAGGATAGTGACAGTTGGCGGGCGCTTCTGTATGACGTACTGAACCTTCGGGTTCCATAAATTGTCGGGAATTTCTTGACTAGTTTAAGACTTGTTAGCTTCTCAAGAAGGACTCTGCTCCATGGATCTAGTTAATTGGGTTGTTTGTTTCTTTTTTGTTAACTTGGTAGTTGGTCGATTTATATCCTTATTGTTTGTTTGACGTTCGTTAGTTGGGTAGTTGGTTTATTTGTTTGTTTGTTGGTTGGTTTGTTGGTTTATTTTTGTTTGTTTGTTGATTGGTTGGTTAATTAATTGGTTGGTTAATTAGTTGGTTAATTAGTTAGTTAGTTAGTTGGTTGGTTGGTTGGTTAGTTAGTTAGTTAGTTAGTTAGTTAGTTAGTTAGTTAGTTAGTTAGTTGGTTGGTTGGTTGGTTGGTTGGTTGGTTGGTTGGTTGGTTGGTTGGTTAGTTAGTTAGTTGGTTGGTTAGTTAGTTGGTTAGTTGGTTGGTTGGTTGGTTGGTTAGTTAGTTAATTAGTTATTTGGGGATGGTTTATTTGTTTGTTGGTTGATTTATTTGTTTGTTGGTTGGTTAGTTTGTTGGGTGGGTGGTTGGTTGGTTTATTTGTTAATTAATTAGTTAATTAGTCCATATCCAACATAATTTATTGTGAGATTTGAGGCCACCACTGCTGTGTTAGAGGGTGCGACACTGCTAGTTTGGTACGTGGGTATGAACATTTCTGAAAAATGTGCTGACTCAATATCAAAGGTAAAACGTGTCTGTGCACGTGCGACAACGGCGAGTTTCTAAACCTGATTTGTTTCCAACCGCACATCAGTCACCAAATTAAACGTTAACTACTTGACCACTCTAAACATACACGAACTGGCAGACATACATCACGTCTAGTCAATATATTTTGATTTCCTTGTCCAGTTCATTTTTATCCATCGTTCATATCGGAATAAATATCATTGCTTTGAATGGTTTTTTCTGAATTGTGACACCGTGCACTCTGGTAGATGGTTAATAACATTTTGTAAGGAACTCCTGTCCCATTTGCTACACTGGAATGCAAGCAGGGTTCTTGGACAAGCGGATAATTAAGTTTTCGTTCTTCTGGGATGTTATGAAACGCCGATTGGTAGTTAGTTACCGACGTTTCGGGACATCGTCTTCGTCCTACCTTCAAGATGGGACCAATCAACGCTGAACAACATCCCAGAAGAGCGAAAACCTCATTTGCACCTCGGTGGAAGTTTAAAATCACGCAAAGCTGATAATTATCCACCAGACTATACGGTGTCATGATTCAGAAAACCACACACTGACTCTTCATGGCCACTATATATCACAGCCCCACAAACAAATTCTGTGCACTGCTTATTGTCACTTTAGGCACGTTACCAAAATTGCGAAAAGCGACTATTTGTTTCTTCACGTCTATCTGTCTGTCTGTGGAATAACTCGGCTCACGTAGGACGGATTTTCACGAAAAAAGATATTATTTTTCGAAAATCTGCTGAAAAAATTCAAGTTTCATTAAAGTCTGACAAGAATAACGCGTACTTTACACAAAGACTTACATGCATTTACGACAATATCTCTCTCAATTCTTCTTAGAATGAGAGATATTTTAGACTAAAGTTGTAGAGAAAATCAAAAAGTACATTTTATATATATATATTCAATAGCGTTTTTTTTTAGAAAATCGTGCCGTTTATGAGATGGCGTGGAAAAATATGGTAGACCCAAATATGCCACAGATAACAATGTAATATGGCGTATGCGCATTGCATGATTGATAACTTAGACTACAGACAGGCACTCGGAATATGTAATATTTATTGCTTTTCCACGGCAACAGTGGCAACGAGAACACTTATTTCACGTAGGTTTGGCAGAGGTTTGTCACTTTTCAAGATGTTGGCAGATTTACCATATACAACACAAGCCATTAACCCACGTGGGAAACACGAGCCTACAGCTATTCAAAGTAAGTGCTCGATTATTTTCGCATTTTTAAGATTTTTATTTGATTTCCTGTCGTAATTAACCTCTATTCACCCTTCGTTTTCTTCGTCCACTGGCTGTAACATTGCTGTCGTCAAAGCTACATATTTCAGTTAACTGAAGCGCCGTGCCAAACAAATTCAATCAATGGCTTAGCCTTGGAAATTGCTATCGCTTTTAACACACAACAAGTGACAGTATTTGAATTCCATCTGCATTACAAAATAGATTTAAAAAAATAATAAAATCGAACATAAAATACACTCAAAGAGAAAATAAAAAAAAATCTGGTAAAGTAATCATATTTCACATTCCGGTCTTCTTTCGTTTCAAACGGGTGGATTTGTATTTTTCTCTTTACAAATCACATGGACATGTTAGCCTAACCCTTCTATTGAAAATATGCGTTCGGGAATATATTATCACAAATAAAAACAGTGAAAAATTTATAGGCAAAACCGAATTTCACCCACAAGTCCGCATTACCGCTAGTCTGGGATGACAGACACGTGAAAGGAAGGACGGACAGCACAAAGGTAGTGGTCACGTCTCGCAAATGGCTTGTGAAGGCGCCTAGAGAGCCTCTTCATAAAATAAAATAGAAATCATAAGTCTTTCATTGACGTTCTCTATATGATATGGCCATCCGTATTACATTTACGGTGTAAATAAGAAGTACACACAGATAAAACATAGCTAAAATGTGCTTCGTTGCAGGCTAAATATGTTCCATCAGGCATCTTCTAAAGTGATTTCGGGGCGTATAAAGCCCGTGGGCCGACGTTTGGTGGTCCCTTCTTTAGCACCAACTTCAGAGAACCGAAGACATGAAACTCGCTGAGACAAATATCGGGACTCTATGGAGAATATTGCAGCAGCTTCTAAAAGCCTTTGATGTAATACAGCCTTGAAGGTGTTGGTTAAATAACAGTGTTGAATAGTCGCTGATTAATGCATCGTGTCATTCTCTCTAGTCACCATGTCTCAACGACAGTAAGCATGCATATTAAACTATATATCAGGTACTGCGGTACTGTTTCACGTTAGGTTATATGATGTCAAACGCAAGATTGCACAAATTTTCCATAAATCCAAGACCCAATTCCAAGGAAGGATGACATGAAACAAGTTCCACACTGCGGTCCCACTGACCTGAAATGACTTGAAAACCCTACTGTCATCTAGCGCTTTGTGCTTGTTACATCTAAAGTGATATTACGCTGCGTAATACCCCAGAAGAACGCAGTTCTCAGACACTTTGCGGCAGAAGACTGAAATCATGCATAGCACGCCTCTATGGGGACGCTACTCTACGTTACGTCAAGAGATACGAAATACTTCGTATCAAATGATATTTTTTTTTCGATTCTTGACCCCTGAGGATGGGACCGATAGGTTGTCCCGAAACGTAGGTAAGAAATTGCCACTTCTCGCTGCGTAATAACCGAGAAGTTCTCTGATATTAAGCTGAATATTATTATGTATACTTATTACTGTTATGTATTCTTATTGTCATGTATGTTCCTTTCTGGGTAATCTGTTTTGTTTTGTTGTTCCGTGTATTGTTTGTGTGCAAATGTGTACTGTACTACTGCCACCGGGTGTCAACCCAACTGCAGTTAACAAATATACCATATTCGGCGCCAGCGTATGAATTTTTTCGCCTGCGCGACCTGGTGCTCGGGATTTGTGTACCCTCCGCCATGTGTAATGTATCTATACTGCTTTCTTACGGAAGTTTACACATAGGTGTGATAGATAACACAGCGAACAAGACAGTTTCTTTGCTTGTTCATGAGTTGTGTTTCAGCACTTACCGAGAGAAATTCGTCGCATATTGATTGTAGATGAACACTTTGTGGTGGAACGGTCTGGCCAGTCCTTTCTTGGCCAACCGGATGAGATCTGTTTTATTTCGAGGAAAATTAACTCTTTCGTCTAACTCGTAGGTCGGAATGACGTAGGCGCACAAGTTTGTACACTTTACATTGGTTAGGAACACGTCAAGACCGTCGGCCAACCTTGCACTCGGGATTATGTCGACGTCTGTGAGGAAGACATAGGAGGTCTGACAGTTTCGTCGGGCTAGATTCCGCAAATGATTCTGTGGGTAAGGAAACTTTGTTCTCCACTTCACTGTTTCTGATTTTCGAAGTCGTACTAGTTCAGTTAAGGCGGCTTCAGGTCGACGACAGTCTAGTTTTAGGTTTGACGGAAAATTAGGTAACGTCTGTAAAGGCGGATGATCTTTTGGATATGCCAAGTGAAAGCTAACGCGATCACGTACAACAGGAAAGCAGCGTCTCAAGAAAGAAATATACAGTTGCAGTAGAGGATATTCATCGCCCGCCGCGAATACTGCTGCAGATATGGGGCCAGACCAGTGATGTGCCACTTGCACCAGAGATTGAAGCTTCTCTAACGAACTCTGTGTCGCAAGGCATACGGAATACCTCTCCGACAATTCGGCAAATCGGTCTCCAGGAAGCGCAAAGTCAAAAAGTTTATAATGACGTCTGGCATCCCAGCTTCCCAGTCGCAGATCAATATGGAAGATGCTAGTGTTGCTGACGGGCACATTTGCAGATAGTCCATTAGTCGAGTTCACATGCTTGCACGGTGGTGGTTGCGGAGATGGGTCGTGGTTCTGCCCTGCAGTTCGAATGGCCTGTACCTGCTGTTGCTGAAGACGCAAAGGATCGGGTTCTGATGTTTGTCGCGAACAGTCCGTGGAGTGTAGCAGCCGTATGGTCAGCAGGATATTGGAGAAGGTGAGAATCAGCACACTCACAATGCTCAGATTCCACAATCGACAACCGATCTGGAAACAGAACAACTTTATTACCTACGGTAATAGTTACCAGCTCCAGAGGGCATATGTTTTCACAGACACATGTTCAAGTTTCCTTTTGCACTGAAATCTTAGACATTTCTCTACTTCTTTCTGCACCTGGCCCAAGGTTTGGGAATATCCCAAAAAATTGTTAATCTATCCTGCCGAATGAAGAAAGAAAGAGGTCCAGGAAAATTCATGTCGTCTCGGAAGTAACAGCTTAACAAGTTTATTCATGTACTTTAAAGAAGAAGGAAGTATGTATCTTTTACATGCGTTAAGTCGCGCAAACATCAGTTTTCACTGTGACCACCGTCAGAAACGCAAATCTCACGTAAGAGAACAAATGTCCGAAAAGCTGTGTCCGAAAAGTTGCGGTTTCACAAAAATAATGATCATGGTCAGTGATTAAAATATATATCAGTCAAAAGGTTAGTGCACAAAATCGTCAGAAGAATTTAGGTCAGTTTACTCCATTTAGTGCCAGAAAACAGAAATTAAACGCTTCAAAGTTTCTTAGTAATCGTCCCATAAACTGCTACAAGTGAAACTCTCTTTGAAATCATGTCTACATAGTTTATTTATAATTTTATGTTTATGGTTCCGTGCATCGCTGAACTATATTAATAATTGTCCAACGAGATGCAACACAAAGCAGTCTATTTATTATTCTGCAAGTTCACTCCACATGTTTCGCGTGTCAACCACACCCATCATCAGGAGTACACAAAACTGTAACTACAGCCTCCGGTACTGTGCAGCTGCCTCCTTCCAACGTGGCTAAGCTTGGCCACGTTGGAGGGAGGTAGCTGCACAAAAAATATGACCAGCACCGGAGGCTGTAGTTACAGTCAACCACACCCATCATCAGGAGTACACAAAACTGTAACTACAGCCTCCGGTACTGTGCAGTTACCTCCCTCCAACGTGGCCAAGCTTGACCACGTTGGAGGGAGGTAGCTGCACAGTACCGGGGGCTGTAGTTACAGTTTTGTATACTCTTGATGATGGGTGTGGTTGACACCGGAAGCATGTAGAGTGAACTTGCAGAATAATAAATAGACTGCTTTGTGTTGCAGTTTGTTGGACAACTATTAATATAGTTTAGTTATAAGATACACATTTTTTAATTCTAGCGTATCTATCTTTATTTGTGAATTCTGTACCATACAGTTAGTTAGTTATACGGTAACCCACGGACATAGTCCTGCCATACAAGAATCTCAGATACTAAATGTTTAAAATTTCACACATCAGAAAATAGTTTCTGCTAAATGAACATTTTCTCCGTCCAGAAAACGCAGCGCTTTATCAGTTCCTCATGTTCGTTGTTAAGTGCACATTATCTCACTTGGTACATAATGTGAAAAAAACTTCGTGCAGTATTAGTTACATACGACGGAATGAAAAGTCAAGACCGTCGATGTACACATAGGGGAACAGTGTTTTGTTTTTATTTTATGTATTGCTGATCGAGCATCTTGGTATAATCTTAGTAGTTAACCAACTTAATGCACAAATTCTTGTTTTATAGTTAAGTTTATTATATGCCTCTACATGTTTCGAGCACTATGTGCTCATAATCAGGAGGTCAAAATTGTATTTTACAGCATCTGGTATCATCACACCTGTAGGTGGCCCTCCGGTGCACGGGAAGGACACCTACAGGTGTGATGATACCAGATGCTGTAAAATACAATTTTGACCTCCTGATGATGAGCACATAGTGCTCGAAACATGTAGAGGCATATAATAAACTTACTATAGAACAAGAGTTTGTGCATTAAGTTGGTTAATTACTAAGATAATTTTATCGTCTGAAATACAATAAAAATTGTTAAACAATTCTTCTGAGAGAAAGTAGAGAGAATAAAGTTACTACTTGTTTTAGACAAGGCATCCCTGTTTTGTTATAATACATTAATAAATAAAACAATAGTAAACGGAGTCAAGACATAACTTAAATTATCAATTTCAATTACGAACAGCGACATGTTTTAGCAATCAGCCTCAAGATGTGTATTTAAGAAAAAAAGCCGAAAGATCACTTCAATTTATCAACCAACGAATGCACATATAATTTCACATAAAACACTTTTAAGACACTTTAAAACACTCCGAAATGTTTCGATCTTGTCAAATCATCATCAGGGAGCTTTGTTCCTTGCTCGTTTGCAAATACGAATTGAATTGTGAATACTGTAATATAACTTTAGCAAGGAACAAAGCTCCCTGATGATGATCTGACAAGATCGAAACATGTCGGAGTGTTTTAAAATGTTTTAAAAGT
>Ga0123355_10020521_pt1 | contig 10556 bp, 6 predicted proteins | sample TergutEmb28metaG_3_FD_89872 | JGI IMG/M metagenome (GOLD analysis project Ga0123355, IMG submission 89872) | Embiratermes neotenicus P1 segment gut microbial communities from Petit-Saut dam, French Guiana - Emb289 P1 | ecosystem: Host-associated > Arthropoda: Insects > Digestive system > Gut ... | reverse complement strand
CACCCACACACACACACACACACACACACACACACACACCACACACACACACAAGCACACACACACAACACACACACACACACACAACACACACACACTCACACACACAACACACACACTCACACACACAACACACACACACATGCACACACACATACACACACAGACACACACAACACACACACACACACCCACACACACACACACACTCACACACACACACACACCCACACACACACACATACACACACCCACACACACACACACACACACACACACACCACACACACACAACACACACACACAACACACACACACAACACACACACACACAACACACACACACACACACACACAGCAGGCAACACGTCGTTATGTTTCGAAAGGCAGTAGTTTTTAGTCGGCTACTGAACGCCATGTGAACCTTTGATCTCACACTTAACTGCTCTGCCGTTCAGATGAAGCCGAAGTTCCACAATCGCACAAATTGAAAGGTATGATGATATTTCTGTAAATAGCAATCCATAGGTATACGAGCAATCGATGTGCTAGATTACATTTAAATGGGCTGAATGTATATATTCTTCAGTCTGCGAGTAAATTTTCGCTTATACAGATTCCTTTCTCCCGCCAAACGATAGTTGTTCCCAGCACCTCTTTTCGGCTGTTGCGGTTCCCGAATTTTGTGGAATGCTCAGAATGTCACAGCTTCGCTGAAAAGTTAGCGCGGAAGCAGCAGCATCGCAGAGCCTCTCATTGTTCTTGTAGCTTTGTTATGGGTTTCGCTGTTCTGGGAGTTAATTATTTTACGTAGATTGAACCTACAGGAACGTTTGTATATCATATACGTAATAGAAATGGTAACCAGTTTTTTAGCATGCGCCATTCACCTTTAATTATGAAACTGTTGTTGTATGTACGGGACAATGGCTAGGAACGTCAGTGATATAGTTTACCGTTAAATTTTTTTTGTTTCGTGTTTATACGTTCTTCTTGGTGGTATTAAGCTGATCTTTTTGTGTATGGGGAAGACATTCTTGATCTTCAGCATCGATTACAGTATATAATGTGGGACGTAATTGGAAATTAACTTTCATTCTCTAATTTTATATTTTGTTGATCTTGCATCTTATTACATTCTTTGTGAGTAACCAACTTGACGCACAATTCTTTTTCTTATATTTATTTATTCCAGTTCTCTACATGTTTCGAGCAACCAACTGCTCATCATCAGGAGAGTCAATTGTATCAATATGTCACTGTATGTAGGTGAACGTCTGGTATGCAGGTTTAGATGGAACTGCAGTACCATCTAAACCTGCATACCACACGGCCATCTATATAGAGTGACATATACCGGAGGTCGTATTGATACAATTGACTCTCCTGATGATGAGCACTTGGTTGCTCGAAACATGTAGAGAATTGAACTAAACAAATATAAGAAAAAGAATTGTGCGTCAAGTTGGCTATGCACAAAGATTTTCATTCTCTTAGTTTGCTTTTTTTACCCGCAGTTTTAGAGAAACGAACTGAATTCATAAACCGAGGAATTGCTACGTTATAAACTACAGGAACACGTAGGTTCCCCGTTGTTTCATTAGTATGTCAGCATTATGCTGGCCTAAATTCATTGTCGTACAGCTTCCATTGATCTCATAATGCTGACGCCTCAGTACACAACATACACAAGCCAGCCGGCTTCGTAGTCACCGACTCTGGTCATTTTCCTATTCCGACAGTAATGCCGATTGAATGATTATTCATATGGGGACTATGATTTGTGTTGCGGTACCCATGTTGTGTAGGTTGAGGAGCCCATGGGGTAGACTGCCGTATGTTACTGGGGCGGTTTATCCCTATTCCATTAGATGCTGTGTATATTGCATGAGCTGACTACCAACCCCATCCCACGCCTCAGCGGCTTCGGCAAGACGTTGCTTCTAAAACCCTAGGGAAAGTGCTAGGAACATGCCTCAACCCTTTCCATCTTACCTTAGTAACCCCAACCCCTTCCGTGTAGAAAACGTCTTATCTGAAGCTCTGGTAAGGGATATTACCTACATAAAAAGTTTTATATATGACAGAAAGGGCGTGGGTTCGAGCCCCCTCAGGCTAGATATTAAAGAATTTTCGAAGAGTAATCTATCGGCAGTGACATTTTAACAAGTTTTGACTTGATGCCTCACATTCCAAAATACAGCGCCTCGAACTCTAAGGTAATGTATCGCCTGGAGAGGTCACTTGTAAAGACGGGCCACTCCTACGTCTCAGCAAAACTTGGCATCGTGTGGCTGTGTTGTTCAAAACTTTAAGCTGATGGGTAAAATTATTCTGTTCCGTTTCTCTGCGTGCCTTCTGTTTCTCAGGTGACCGTAAAAGGTTTTGTGCAATATAAGCGATGTGAGTCTTATGTTCAGTTAAGTATAATCCTGTACATTGTAGAAAGTAGGTGAAAAGTCGTTTACATTATTAACCATTTGACGCCTAACAGCCACTATATTGGTCGTACCGCACCGCTAACCTCTAAACGTTGCATTTTATATATTTATTCAACAAATATAGGTACTGAATATTCTAAACATGGTGTATACTCTCCGTTCTTTCCCTTCAAAATGCAGTTTGTTTCATAATTCTAACATATTTGGTTCCTGTTTTATTCACATTTTATATACAGAGTGTGCTAAAATTAAAAAAAAAAATAATTCCGGCGCCAAAAGATTAACTTAGCTCATGTATTTTACCGAAATATTTTTAATCTGTCTCAGTATAATACCATAATACGTTGGCACGAGTTTAAGAACACCGCCCTGGTAGAAACGGAGCTTTCGCACCCGCAACCATTCTCGAAAGGCCATTTCCACTTCTTCCTTGGTATAACTCGTCGAGTTTTCAAAATCAGTTCCTACACTACTACTGCTTTCACATCCGTCCTTGAAGTGCAGGACCGATCGTGTCGATCATCGTTAAGGATATCCGATTGACCACTTTAAAACTGCGCAATTTTCTGACATGCTGCACTCCGGTTAGGCCATGGACAAGCTCCTCTGAATTTTGTTGGTAGAAATTTATTTCGTCCCTAAAAATGAAATCTCTGTAGGAACTTTTCGTGGACCAGTTTTCAGTGTCGTGATTATTGCACGTTATAGACCTCTCGAAGAGAGTGGGGCTGACTTCACTGTTGCGTTTTTTGCATGTTATACCTACTACAAGTACTACTTCTAGCGAAAAATAAAATGCTAAATTAAAGAAACGTTTAAGTATTAGGGAAAATTACTTAATAGGCATGGCCCTATATCGTTGCTTGTCTAACCCTTGTTCACACATACGTACTGAGGTGAACGGAGAGACAGGGATAAATCACGGAAAAGTGTTTGACAGTCATATGTATTTCCGTAATACTCTCATAATCAACGCGCTATTTCGTTATCGCAGGACGGCTGTTTAATCGAATACCCCGTGAATAAATGGCTTTTTGCCAGTAAGCCTTTTCCAGTACAATAAACACATGTTCCAATACGTTCTTGAATTTGGTACAAGGCATGAACCCGTGCCGCTGCAGCATTGTATTCAACAGAAGCACCATAGGAGTAAGCAATTAATGACGTCAAACGAATCAGCCGCTTAGAAAATTTTCTGACCAATAAAACATTGACCATCCCACAGGAAATTCAAAAGAAAATAACAAACTTAAAATTTCTTAAAACTGAAGACAAGAGAAAAGAAGAAAAGAGAGAACAAATAGTAGGCTTCCTGTCTTCAGAAACCTTGTGTGAGTAATGCTTCCGGTAGCGGTTAGGTTATGTGACAGAATAACGTAAAAAAATTACAGGATAAATGTTTATTTTTTTGACATTATGTGTTTATCACACTTTGTCAGAAGGGTTAATTCAATAAATGTAAAAAGAAGGGTTTATATTAACGTCTTCACTAACAGTTATTCCTTGTAATCACACGAGACAAATGCTTGAAACTACACGTCACTTTTATCCTGTCTGTGTATGTAATGTCTTGCCAGGCCATCATGTGAAAATGTATCGTGAAAACGGGTGTAATGGTGTGGACTGAATGTATGTAATTTAGAATTGGTTATGTGTGGCAGAAAAAAAAAAAAAAACTTCTGGCTTCCATGAATGATGTGCAGCTTTTTGAATAGCGGAGGGATTTCTATTTACAGGACCGTCTCTGCACTGAGGAGTTGTTTAAACTGTGATGAATATCTAAAATTCATGTAGATATTTCCTGCAATGTGGTCTAGTCTGTGCCGCGTGACGCAGTGTGCTGGGTTTCGTTTAAAGTAAGGGCTCTTCAGTGCAGCAGAAATGACAGGGGTGGTGGCTCATGTCGACCCGTTCCGTCCACTGTTCCCTGTACACCGTCAGTTAACTACGAAATTACATTATTTGGGCCATTTTCTTGTACATTGGACAGGAATTCGAAACGTGTTACGAAGTTCCAAATGGCGGGAGAAGTTTTAAGCGGAAACGCGTAGTGAGACTCTTACAGTATAAACAGACATGTAGGCAAGGAACTGTTAGCAGACATAACGTGATAAAAATGAATATTTTAAAGTGGTTTTGACCTGACGCCACGAGACTGTTGTATGAGGTGGTGGGCCTACAGGGCGCGATAGATATCGATTGCAGATGTGACCTATAGTAATAAGAGGAAAGATTAAGTAGGATGACGTGATAGGCCAGATGCGGACACGACTCGGGGAACAGTGATCATTGTAAAGTAGTAAAATGGCATTTTTAACGCCACACTTTTCGTCACAGTCGATCCGATTCACAAGACGGAACTTCATAAAAGCCTTTACCCGTTTAAAGGTAGGGCGCCAAACTTGTTGCACCGTACATTAAATTTACATTAAAGTTTTACAAATTAAGATGAACTTCAGTCATATTAAGGATTCAGTTGATACAGTGCGGTAAACACACTCCGTCTTTTTATTATCCAGACCAACAAATGAACAACATAAATATTAAAAATATTTTATATATCGTAAGTACTGCTACATGTTTCGTTGAATGTGCATCATCTTCTCCTCTGCTAAAGTTACAAGAATCATTATGATTTTTGTATGATGCAGATACATCGAAACGTGTAGCAGTACTTACGATGTATAAAGTGTTGTTAATATACATGTTGTGCATATTTTGGTCTGGACAATAAACTGGACAAGATGCACGGTGCATATATCAAGGTAAAAAACACTCCTTGTTTCTGAAATAAATATTTTCGGTTTCTATAAGGAAACGACCATTTTTCTTTTTTGACAATCATGCAAATGAAATCAGTGCACCCTGCGGGGCAAAAGCTCGGACTTTTTAAACGTTAAACTTGGTGGTACATAAAGTAACCAGCAAGAGTTCAAGGGCTTTATAACAAATATTATTTATAAACAATTTTTTGTCTTACATTTCTTTAATTACTGTGCATTGAGTAAGTGCTGTGCGATAGAAAGTTACACTTTACAGAGAAAATATTTTGAAAGGCATCTAAGCCTCTTTAAATACACATTACCTGTTTTCAAATGCTTCAGTCCTACTTTGTAAATATGCTTGTAAATATCATTCTCGTTGCACCGTGCATTTTGTAGTTTATTTAAGTAACACACCAACAAATGCACGTATATAGTCTTTAATAATCTAAAATTTACATTAAAACACTTAAAACGCTCCTACATATTTCGATCATACGATCATCCTCAGGGAGCATACTTTGTTCCATGCTAAAGTTACAGTTAAAACACTCAGTGATTTATTTCGTTATATTAATTTGGTGCTGTGGCAGCATGTCTTGTGTTATATGTGAGTCGTACGCTGTTCATTTGAACAGCTTACGACACACAAAACACACGCCATGTTGCCACGGCACCAAATTAATATAACGAAGTAAATCACTGAGTGTTTTAACTGTAACTTTAGCATGGAACAAAGTATGCTCCCTAAGGATGATCGTATGATCGAAATATGTAGGAGCGTTTTAAGTGTTTTAATGTAAATTTTAGATTATTGAAGACTATATACGTGCATTTGTTGGTGTGTTACTTAAATATGCTTGTAAATGTTGGGGCCTAAGTAACGAAATTTTCAGTAATTTGCCCCTTTTTTAAAATAAACTTGAGATGAAACGCATGATTTATGTGTGTATTGATGCATAGCTGTATGTCCCATTATCCAACTTGCTCTTATTTTTCACTAGACAATTCTTTGTAGTCGCTTTATGAATTCAAAGGCTGCCAGGCTACGAAACAGATGCGGATGTAGATGGATTTTGAATTACAGGAAGCCTTTTTGTAATGGACTAGTGACCACACAGAGAAGGAGACACCAAGATCTCTGCATGGAATATGTAATACGTATTGCGTGTAATACAGATTGTTTTATTTGTAAACAATACATGCTTAGTATATTGGTTATGTAAAACAATCTCTCAGTCGGAAATTCCTTTTCATAATACATTCCCACGTTTTATCAAATCAAAATATGCAGCAGCCACATTATGAATTACATTCTACTCGCAGTTCTTCACTGTGTGTGAATTGTCTATGCTTTTCGTATAATTGTTGTGAATTTACAACCAGGCTGAGTAAAGAAATTTCATACTCTTTGAATTTTTGAGCGAAGACTGTTGATGCTATTCTAATAAAATTTTCAGACCACTACGGAGAAAAATAATTACCTGGCCTTTCATATTTTTTTTACTTTTTCGTGTTTCGTTTTGAAAACACGTAATCTTGGATTGACAGCGTTCGTGGTCTTTTCGTATTCTTGCAAGGGAAATAAAATATATGTAGAATGGAAAGAAATTCGGAAGAGACTGGGATGAAAGGAAAGCCAAAAAAACTCTTTTTCATTCATTTTAACCCATAGCAGGTGCAGAATTTCCCGATGGAAAGTGAAGTAAAGGAGAAGAATATATCCTGAAAGAGAGAAGAAATAAAAAAAATATATTTCAAGCAACGGAGGTCTTTTGTTTATCGGACTTTAGTTTTCTGTCTTGAATAGAGAAAGACTACATATAGAGAGAGAATTTATGTGTGCGTGTGTGAGAGAGAGAGAGAGAGAGAGTTGAGGATAAATGTGGAAGAAGGAAAAGGGAATTAAGGACCTTAAAGGAGTAAGATAAAGTTAAGCACAACAGCAGAGTATAGTAAGCTAACCAGCTGCCATTGTGATGGACTCTAATAACTGCGATTATCCACACTACATATTTTCAATACAGAAATATTTGCTTTTTTCTTATGTAGCCGAACATTGTTGGGTCATTTACTTATCAGGCAAAACGACTGCTAGTCCTCAGGTACGCGCGGTTCGAAGCCATCCGTATACATTAGAATGACTACTAAGTGCAGTACACAATTCTCGAGTGCTTGCCGTCCGTCATAAAACTCACAGTAGAGGTTCATTCAAGAAACCATGAGTGCTGGGCGGAAGGTCGTTGCTGCAGAAATATTGAAGATTCCCTGTGAACGAAGGCCGAAGAAAATATCAGTCTAGTCGACTAATTCCTAAAATGCATGGGAAACTTATACCCATACGGTGTAAGGTCAATCGTCTGACACCAAAAAAACCTGGAATGCTAGGCGACAAAAGAAGTTTCCATTCTGACAAATGGGAGTTCGAGGCTTTCCTTCAAGTAAGAACTTTAACTGGAATGGGACTTCCGAGATCAAGGAAGCGGTCCGAGTTCGTAACACTCAGGTGTACAGCACAGTGGGATGTCCTCACGAGAATCTACACATACGTAGTTCATCATTCAGAGAGCAGGACGAGTGTTTGCTGAGGTGCGCTAGTGATCGGAGCAATAGACAGTTATGGCGGTTTATAAATGTTCCATCTAATTCCTACAGCAGTTGACAGAAGTCTGTAAACAGCAAGACGGTGGAAATAAAATAAAAATTCAGCTGTAACCCACAAAATCTTTATCAGATTCGATAAACGTCACTCACATCCCGAAGAAGTCTGTTCTGATGTACTGAGCTAGACAGGGCACAGAACGTACACAGGAGGTAACGTGTACACCGTACAATGGGCAAAAGCAGCGTACTCGTTGTGAAATAAATGTACCCGATCATTAGTACAGTTAACATCTTGAGTGCTGTTAATATTTGAAAGTGCAAATGCACACTGATACACAAACTCACTCGCACGAACACCCAGCCACACACACACACATGCACACACACATGCACACACACACATGCACACACACACACATGCACACAGATATGTATACAGATAAGAAGCAGTACTAATATACAAGTAGGCCAATATGTATTGAGTCATCCATAATAAACATAATTATCTAAAGGGTGCCATATATCATTTTTGACACCCGAGACTTCTGTATCTATCGTAATGCATTCATATTTTTGTAATAGAGGTGTTCTGTATACGAAAAGCTGCGTCGCATGTTAAGCTATAAATTTATGTCTGTTTGACGTTGCATGTTCCAATAGATCACCCGTTAATTACCATTATGCCCTTGCCTTTCTATATAATGTGACCTAGGTATTGTCTGTAATTGTCATAGTGTGTTTACCAAACATTTGACGGAGTAGGGCGGTAGCCGACAGGAATTACTCATCGGAAGTGGTCTACTGTAACAGGTGTATGGGCGGTAGGGAGCCAATTGTTGTTCAGGAAAGCCGATGGGGATAACGGATAATATGGGCATTCCTTACGTAAGTGGAATCATACTGTTGGTATAAGAACTTAAGGGATGGGATTGTCAGGTTCAGTAGCCGTTCCTTCCGCTTTCTTCGATCTCTCAGGTATCGTAGGCCTATTATAAATTACAGATGAAAAGGCAGCGTCGCGGTACAGTTTCCAGTAAGGGGGTAGCAAGACTGGGGGCAAAGATAATATTTTAAATAAGAAAATTGGTTTTCTGAGCTCAGAAACTTTTAAATTATTTGTAGGCGTAAAATAAATTTCAATATATGGGAGATATTTTAAAAGTCGTTTTTTATTTCCCAGGCGGGCATTGCGATTACTAGTTCGGGCTCCATAAAACCTTCGCCACTGAAAATGACAATAGAGCCTCTCTTTGGACATCATCTTACCCGTTGAATAATTACGTAAATTATTATCATGACTGTGTTGTGTACAGTCGGTTTATGATGAAGGGAATGGCTGTTGAGAAAAATTTCTTAACCATTTTGACCGAGAAGTGTGTAGCATAAATTTGATTCTACGGATGCTTTACGCTCTGAATTTGTATGGCTCCTCTACTACATTACCTAGTGGCGACACGTTGTGATAATACGTAATTAAGGGGTGAGGAGAGTAATATTTTGTTTAATGACGCTTGGAGTCGTTGAGATTATGTTGCGTCAGTGGTGGAAGAGGGAGTATGAATATGAAGAACTGGTGGAATGATAGGGAGAAGACAGAAACAGTCGGAAATAAACCTGTACCAGTCCATTTTGCCCACCAAAAATCTCACACAAACTGGTCTGGGATAAAAAAAAAAGATGAATTAATTTTCACTTTTGAGTTTATGAAACTTTCGACGGGTAAAATTCTGCTCTCTGTAATTCTGCGCTTAATGATGTTGCATTATTTTTGTAATTTAACACTAGGTGAAGTTTTTGTTCATCAAAGACAACTTATTTATACGCCTGGCATATTACTGGCTAATAATGGACCACTCTCTGTCGGCGGCAAAATGGCTTTTATAAAATGGCCCTTTTTCATTAGGACATGTACAGTTGCAACGAGTACAAAATGGAATGTGCATTGATGGGGTATGTGTACATGTGTACGAGTGTAGAAAAGTACAAGGGGCTAAGTACAGCAGTTTTGTCTTACTGCTGTTATGAACGGTTTATTTTAATAGCCCACGTTATCTCAAATTGTACTTAACATGTAATCTAAATTATAACTACAAATGCGTAGGGTAATTTACTTAAGTTCGTATCCCGAATTGTGCTCTTCGAAACACCAGATTCAAAGCGGTTTGATTACCAAGTAAGCCTTGTGATGAATTTTGACGTTTTGCTGACCGTGTAGCTCAGTATATTTATCTAAGTAATTAACCAACTTGATGCACAACATTTTTGTTTTACAGTAAGTTTATTTCATGCCTCTACATGTTTTGAGCATATGTGCTCATCATCAGGAGGTCAAAATTGCATTACACAGCCTCTGGCATCATTACACCTATAGGTGGCCGTCCCGGCCACATATAGGTGTGATGATATCAGAGGCATGAAATAAACTTATTGTAAAACAAAAATTTTGTGCATCAAGTTGGTTAATTACCGAGATAAATAACTTGTGATGAATGTCGTTAAATGCGTCAGAGGTGGAATGATGATATGATATTTATGGGTTCGAGGATGTTTAATGGACAGTATTGTCGAAATGTATTGTTAATTTGGGGAGGGGGATTTTTATGAAAGTTTTTTTCCCCACAAGTTTGGAACCTTTTGTGTAACTCGAACTCTCAGGAACCTTTTGTGTAACTCGAACTCTCAGGAACCTTTTGTGTAACTCGAACTCTCAGGAACCTTTTGTGTAACTCGAACTCTCAGGAACCTTTTG
>Ga0123355_10020520_pt1 | contig 10557 bp, 6 predicted proteins | sample TergutEmb28metaG_3_FD_89872 | JGI IMG/M metagenome (GOLD analysis project Ga0123355, IMG submission 89872) | Embiratermes neotenicus P1 segment gut microbial communities from Petit-Saut dam, French Guiana - Emb289 P1 | ecosystem: Host-associated > Arthropoda: Insects > Digestive system > Gut ... | reverse complement strand
CGCAGACTCCTGAAGATGGTCGTATTAACGGCCGAAACATGTTGAGTAATGAGTAATAAATGAGTATTGAATAAATAATAAAATAAGTGGCATCAAGTTGGTTTTTCCCTTCACGCAACTATCGTGATTGAGAGTTGTTGACGTTTGTTTAAAAGGACGCTGGAGCTCTCTGATCCATGCTAGAGCTTGTCTAATACAAAGTAGTGGACGGTACTTGTCACCGCCATTCCCACCAGTCAACTTCTGCGAACGGAGAGGATCCAGTGTTATTAGTCTATTGTTTATCAGTAGGGAAATATAAATCCTTGAGTGATTTGATTGAAAAAATTTCGGTAGAGAGAATGTAACATGCTCTATACCGGTTGAGTCACAGCAGTTAATATTGTACGCAGCAAATACTTAATGGGGCCATGGTGTGTGTGGAGGTCACCCTCGTTCACTGTAGTGATGAAAAGAAAACTGACCCCCCTGCACACATCGCTTTTGTCTTTCTCTTCATTACATAAGCCTTGGATCGAGGTGTGCCCGTTAGGATTCTTCGGTTACACACACACACACACTGTAACGATGACCATCCGCCGGTCAGGTGTAGCAGGAGGGTACGAAGTGCCTTCATTTACCTTTCCACCCCTCCTGCTTAAGGAATCATCCAACACTGCCTAAAGTAACAACATAATAATAATAATACGTAAATGTCATATACCACTACCATCTGCAAACGAGAGAAATCAAATCTAAAATACTGTTACGTTTTCATAATTTAAAATTCAATTTCCCTCTACTATTGACTGAATAAATTTCTTCAGTAACCACATTGTAGGAAAATGGAGCTTACTTTGAATGTGCAACTAAAACTTTGCATATTGACCGGGAGTACAAGTTGGTTGTCTTTCCAGGCTGTGAGTGGAGCAGACCGTGCAGTAAGTACAATTCCGTATTGTACGTACCAGCAATGGACACCAGTTTATGTACCATTCGTTGAAGTGTATGTCTGTGCAGTCTCCTTTCATCATCATCAGTGCTGTAGGTATGCTAATTACCCTATCCCGCTTGTAAGTATGATGCAACCGTTAGCATCTAACTGTGCCTGTCAATAAGGGGCATAAATGTATGTTGAAAGATTGACCTTTTTTTTTCAGTGCTTGAGAAAAGTGCTGCCAAATGATTAAGTAGGTTGTTAATGTCATAAACTAGTATCGAGCCCTTTCCCTGCTGTGATTCTTCTGTGCCCAAATATGACTATTTCAGTCTTTCACAGAAAATCAGTCATGCAAGACATAAAGCTTGAGGAATATTAAATAAGTAAAATGTATACATAACAATACTAAAACAGTGGTTTGAGATTCCTACCTTGTGAATGAGGTAAAGGGTGTGCATCCGTGACTTTGTGGTTCAGTAATTTGTCCCGGAATTTTTGTAGAAACTGAGTGTTTTGTATGATAAATATTAATAGCCTTTAAAAATATCCTCCTTGCATTTCTCCATCCTACTATATTATACATACCAGGAGTATCTCCTGGGGGTAAAGGCGGCCGGTCCATAAGGCTGATAACCTTACCACCATCCTGTGCCGTTGTCATTAAATCTGGGAGCCTTAACTTCCTAGAACCCTCTGGGCCACTCCAGGCCTGTAACGGGACTGATTTACCTTTACTAATATTATACATAAAATTTGGTTTACATCTCCCAGGGCAAAATCTGTAAATGCAGTTTAGGGCAATAATTGGAACATACTGCGAGAATCACACACACACACACACACACACACTGTGGCAAACTGTTTCACCACACAGTTAAAGGATGGTTAAGAGAGATCCAATTCATGTCTTGCTAATTTGCAAGGTGAATATATTTCACACATTTCTGGGAATCTCTGAATTTGATATGCTCCATATTCCGTGCATTAATTAGATGCATAAAATATATTAAAAATCAAACAAATTCACTTTGATTTTATGAATGTACTTTTATTGCACAGTGGTCAACAGCATGTGTTGACTTCTCGCGTGGCCATGTTTAGGATCATGTGCAAATTAATACAAACATAATTAAAGTGTATAAATCACTCCAGTTTAATAACCATGCAGTTTTTGGTCAAAATTTTTAACTTCTGTTATACTCATTGCTATTTCATTATTTAATCCTGAATTTTAACCACAAATGAAATTGTCTTTAAACTGAGCAGTTATATAGATCTTATCTGTATTCTTGCATTCACGACCCTGAAGATGGCCACAAGTGCTGAAACATATTGGTGACCACTATGCCATGAGAGTACATTCATAAAACCGAAGTCCACTCGATGGTCTTTTAATATATCTTATGCTCGGAGTTATTTTTCCCTCAAATACATGGCCTCTATGTTGCACATAGACAAAATAGACCTTCGTAGTTTTCCATAATAATATGGCAGTTATTCCATGTTAACATCCGCACTGCATAATTTGGATAATCTTGAGACCCATCACAGGGATTAGAATAAATTGCCTTCAAGTATCTGCACTTTTCATTTGTAACCAGTTTTTGTCTTTGGTTCCATGAATACATATTTTCCAGTCACACATATACATAATTGGTTTTCACAACAGACATCCACACTTACTTGGGCCAGGGCTGTACTGGCATACAAATCTACATCACTCAATTCCAAATCAGTATAGCATTGTCATCGTAATGTGACACTTTTTATACTGCCTGACTTAATGGTGAAATGTTACTTCATATTCTTTATGCTCATTAAACAGACCGTGTCTCAGAAGAGGCCACATTCGCTGAACTTCCAATTTCCCGTGCACCTGTCAACAAGTATTTTTGTTGCTAGGTAACCTCTGCAGCATGGACCCACACAGCAGTCACTAAAGCTACTCACCACAGGCCAGACAGTTTGGGGATCGCACCCCAGTGGGGGCAAGGTTTTCCTCACCCATCCAGACTTGCCATGGGGCCCACCCAGCCTCTTTCACAGTGGTTACCAGGTCATTCCTAGGGGAAAGTGGCCAGGGTGTGGCACTGATCCACCCCCTACTAATGCCAAGGTTAAAGAAAGAGTAATTACCATAGTTATGTAAGTAACAGCTGGTACAACTCTGTATATATGTATTTTATTGCTGCAATGTGTTTTGACCCTAACAGATCATCAGGATAATATACACATATGTATTTTACCCCGATATCTGAAGATCAAAACATGTTACAGCAATAATATACACACTTGTGTTGACATATTTACGTAATTATTAACTAGAAACCCGACAGGATATCCAACCTTGAAAATTCAAGAGCTCTAACCCCCCTGGCACTCTCATAACAGCTTACATGGTGAACTTTACCTTTTTCACCTCTGCAACTTGCAGGGGAATTACTGTACTCAAAGCACATTCTAGTGATAATGAGAATAAGTTCTGGTGTTAATTCACAATCAACGAACTTCAAAGACCCGATGGTATGGACAGGTATCAAAATGAGAAACATTCTATGAAAAATGGTGATCAGTAAGATGTTGCTCAGACCACGCAACACATACCAGCAGCAAGTGAAGTGAGTTCAAAGATGGTAGTAATCTGTGCATAGGAAGACAAAGGTTAAGGTGGATGGATGACGTGAGGGAGGACCTGAGGAGGATGGGTGTCACAAACTGGAGGATATGTGCACACAGAAGAGACGACTGGAAGATGGTTGTGAAGGAGGCCAAGGTCCTACAAGGACTGTAGAGCCATGGAGTAGTAGTAGTAGTAGTAGTAGTAGTAGTAGTAGTAGTAGTAGTAGTAGTAGTCTGTGCATTAAGTGTTAATGAAGGACAACAATGTATGATTCATAGGTATATTACAATGGTGTAAATAAAGATCCATGAATGAAGAAACACATTTATTTGTCTTTTATATTCAATGCAATCTAAGTCACCAAATACAGTAAACAAGGTTGTGGAGGAAGTCCCATCAGTGGGATGCACAATGGGGGAGAGAAGGGGTCGCTGCCCTTACTGTCCCACATAGTTCTTAGTCACAGTTCATGTCCCTTCACAGAAGTTCTACACAAATCCTTAAACTGTTCATTCATTCATTCAGTCTGCCTGACTGGCAACACTGCTCTCATTGACATCACAAAGAACGTCCCATCCGTGTTTCTCCAAGAATATGGCACTAGATGCAAGTGCCATAAATCACATTTTGAAAATTTCCCAACTTTACCTTATTTTTTTGGTACAGGTTGTTGAAGGAATGTTACAGGTAGGTTGCCCATCCTGTTCACCGCAAAGCTAATCTGATTTGGACAGCACAACAATGCTGCATGAAACTGTAAATTATTCTATTCTCAACAAATAAGAAATAAAACATTGCCTCAAGCTGGCATCACTGGAAAAGGCCTCCCGTGACATCAACACGGCTCACCAGGAAAGAATAAGAGCAGAAAAGTAACAAGGAGCACATGAATTTGGTTTTCAAACAGCTAGACAGCACGAAATCCACGCCTAAATTTACGGACACAATTTCACAATTAAATGATGATCAATAAAACCACATCAAACTGCATGACTGGAAATATTTTACAAAAATTTACACAAAAAGTTGCATCCCTTAATTCACTTATCATACAACCACTTAAATACATCAAACTTAATCATGCTTCTTTCCAATTTAGCTACTTTCATCTCCAATTCAAGTAGTGTCACAATGGGAAGCAGAAATGCAGGTTCATTTTTGATGGTATAAACAATTTCTTCGTGCCAAATACAGGAAATCATTCACTTCACTTTGATGTCATCATGGTAACAAATTCTGTAAAAAGAACAAGAAAAAAGAAAGTAAATTGGTCAGCCACAATACCCACTACACAATTAGTAATATTAATATCCTGTTAGCAATACTACAAGTGAGCTACAGTGTCACATCAAAGTGTAGATATTCATATGCATTAGTAACAAAAGGGCCAGTAACTCAATGGAATATAAAACAACATACCAAAAATACAGTACATCACAGGTTCTGTTGTTACCAACACATACAACCTACATTTCAAGTAACTCTTGTTAAATCAGACAAAAATGCTGCACTGTTGACAGTAGACATCACAGCACACTGTGCTAGCTAACACGATAACAGACATCTCATACATGGCATGATACCACTTCGTTTTCAACAGCAAAGATTCCCATTCCACCAAGATTGGAAGCAACAATTTACGACTTTAAGGATATTCCATTCAATAAGCACATCATCACTATCTTCTACTGGCTAAAACCACTTTGCAAGATACAAAATGATCCTTGTCAACAGACAACCACATCACTACCTCGCAAAATTTGAAGTTTTCACTGTCGTGTGGTTGAGGATTCAACACTCCTGGAATGCTACACCATGTTACCTAGTGAAGTTACAGGCTTTTCAGAGGCATTTTACTCCAGAAGATGATAAACTCAAAAATCAGTAGCTGCTTTTCCAGCCAGACATGTAATACCAACACATACCTTTACTTTATTCAGCTCAACATAACTCAAATTATGTACACAAACACAATGCTGATGATTCTAGTCTTCTGCCATGTTATGACATGAAATTCAGGCTTCTCATATAAACAGAAGAATTCAAGCTGCAGTGTTAAGCAAGTTATGGGGCCCAAGGGGCAGTGACAAGAATGGAGAATATGCTTAGTGAGGTGCCTCATGGATTGTAAACACCAAATATTTTCAGGCAATCAAATGAATAATAACATAGTGAAGATAGTGGCACACATGGGACACAAAAGAAATGCATAAATGGGAGGACAATTCTAAAGTAGATCTTGCCTTGAAATGTCAATACATAATGCAAATTTTAAAAGCACATCTATCTACAACATGCATACGGAGGCCACTGACGTATTAAGAATTTTTAAAAATATTAAACTTTTAACATACATCAAACATCCACATACACAATGATATGATTTTGAAACTCGTGTTTATGTATTGATAATTTAAACCTGGAAAATAGCAGGGTAATGCCAAAAATTCAACCTTTATAAAGTGAAATACAGTACACTGTAGGGACCAGATTACTTGCCAGTTACTGGAATGAAGGTGAGGTGAGCTGTTAGAGGGATGCACTGCTCACACATCACCAGGCATTTCAAACGTTCACATAAACTGTAGCAATTTTCAGGTTCTTTTTTACAAGACAGCATTTGAACTATGCTATTATATTGCAGCAGAAGCAGATGTACATTCACAGAATATAACATATGCTCCCAAACAAAGTAAATGTTTTTGAAACAGGTAAAATGCTGCCTGCTGTTCTGATGTACTAGCAACACCCGTACTGTACAAGCTGCAGCTAAGTTTAGTGTTGGGGGGAGTAGCTACCAAGTTACTTGGGCCCCTACAATACATCTATTGTACAGGGTGGAGCAGAGGAAACGCAAGTTTTTCAAATGGCTAGTACTCGGCAAGGGTGGGGTTGATGACTTTGGGCGTGAGCCAGCACACAGCTCGGACAATGCAGTTTCAGTAGCCATGGCGCATTGGAACATAGAGCATTGTGTGTTTGCCATGGAGCAGTTTTTTTTAGAAACAGTGATTCCGTAGTTACTGTCCGTCTTTTCCGTCGAAAGTTCAATGTTGAGCGTCGATATGGAATTGCACCTCGACGCTCAACACTGAACTTTCAACGGAAAAGACGGACAGTAACTACGGAATTACTGTTTATAAAAAAACTGCTCCACGGCAAACACACGATGCTCTACGTTCCAATGCGCCATGGCCACTGAAACTGCATTGTCCGAGCTGTCCGCCGGCTCACACCCAACGTCATCAACCACACCCTTGCCAAGTACTAGCCATACGAAAAACATACATTTCCTTTGTTCCACCCTGTACTTGTCATTACTAATACAACCTGCATACAGCCATTTCCTGCATATACACACTACCTTCCCACACAAGACATCACATATCATGGTACTGTATTGGGGAAGGAATGGGGGAAGGGGGAGAGGATTACCATTCAAATATTGCCTGAAGGACAATGTGCACCAAGATTTACATGGTTTTCTTCAGTTCCTCCAGATAGATGGTTAAATAGTACCTTGACCCTCTCCACTCCAATGTAAACACACTGGTGACACTTCTTGTACAAATGTTGGCTGCCATCTGTCAGGCAAACATTCAACCCCACGCTCACAGCTTCATTTTGATACAGAAAGTACCCCCTTTTAGCCAATTATTCTCTTTTCTTGTGTCAAAGCTGTAGATGCATTTTCATTTAAACAACCCTGAAGTGAGCCATGGGTGAAGAGAGGGGAAAATGATAAGTGGATAGGGTTAAGCCACATCCATCTCAACCTACTGTTGTAAGAACTCAGGATTCAGAATCATCCAATAATTCCTCAACCTCATGTAACTCCTAAAGCAGACAACGAAATGTCAAATAAATGAAGACATACATCTACATTTTGTCTGAAGTAATCACCTGACAAAATGGCAAGGACTGCGAGGCTTGTCTCTGCATACTTTCATCACTCATCCTTCTTAGATCTTAATATTATCTTCAGCACTTTCCAAACTTTTAATCCAAAGTAAAATAAACAGTATGCCTAAAATATTCCATAACTGCTGCCTCCAACTTAGATGGAACAAGAAAACATGCATGCAACAGCGTTAACTCCACACTCCTAATGTTTCCAGCAGACACATGCTCCAACAAGAAAACTAGCTGCCCATTGATCAAGTAATTTCACTCACTCACACACACACACACACACACACACACGAATCTGCACCATTCACTGCTAAAGTAGAAAGCCCAGCAAGACAATTTTATTGTATATACACTTGAAACAAAATTAGAAAAATAATAAAAGAATCAAAAACATCAGCTTACAGGCGTGTATTTGACCCCCACCGAACCGAGTTGGTATTTAAATTTCAGTGCATGGTTTATGAAAAATTATTTGAACAGAAGAACAGAAAATTATGAGACACTTTGAAGAAAATAAGAGATTATGAGGCATGTCTTAAAATGCAGTGAATTTCTTTTTTGCCAAAATACAATAAAGGGATTTTGTTTTTTAGCATACACTCACAGTGAGTGGGCATGGGATTTCAGCTTAACAATGCAAAATGCATAATGACAGTCGTCTCAACATCTTATAAATTGAAGTCATCTACACCTGGACAATTCATAATATTTTAAATGTATCGTAATTGTATCAGACTCATACATGTTCTTAACAATTTGTTATGGGGGGAAAAGTCACCTACAGAAGACAATTACAAAACCTAGGGCTAACACAACTAGGAACTACACAATCCATAGAACAAACTGCAACTCTTCTTATAAGTAAATCCTACATAAAATAAAAACCAAGGACATTTGTCCAGTAGTGGAAAGAGGAATATTTCCAAGTACACATGCACTCCACATTTCCTTAAATCCTACACTTTTAACATGTACATGTAAAAGCAATGCTAGGAGATATTTGATCTTAAGACTTGTCGAGCACTCCATGGAACAATGCAACAGACTTGAGATTACCAACTACATGGCCACAGGCACCTTGCTAACCTCACAGACATTCCCAAGAGTCACAAGGATTTTAAATATCATTTCTTAATTAATGGCCCATGATTACAAAGTGTGTGGAGATTTCCACTCAATAAACAAAATATATTGTCCAATGAGAAGTTCTGAACTTTCACATTGTGTCCAGGTATCACCCAAATCTCAGTGCAAAAAACAATCACCACTTACCGATTGTCTCATTATACAATCCAAAACAATGTCACAAAACATGTTTTCATGGACAATACCTGATTCAAAGCTATTCATAATCTAATCACTTCAATATTTATCTTTTTTACATAAATTCACAATGTATTTGCTTGACAATTAGCTTCTTTTAGCTACCTGTTACCCAAAGAAAGTTGGTGACCTTGTGGACTGACTTTATGACATACAAGGGAACAAAATGTCAATTACCAGAGCATACCTAAGAGAAACCGTATACCATCATGACGCACTTATTTTCATGTACCATACTCATTTCCATCAAAATTTTCCCCTGGATGTTTCAAGCTTGAGGAGTCCCCTTCCAGGAAAACACTAAATAACAACACAGAGCACGGGACCATCCAAAGGTTTTACAATAGATGTAACCAAGACATTTTGCTGGGCAGTACACACAGCACTGTTCAACACCAACTGGTTTCGAGAAGTGCATGCAGTGGACACCAAAGAAACTCACAGATGTTGGCCACATGGGACCGCCATCCATTTCACATGTTACACTAACCACAATGATGAAAATGGGATTATCGATATACTTTACAGAATGTCCAGCAATAATGACCCAAAGAGAGCATGGATATACTGAAAATTGAACCCGATTATGCGACAGAAATGGGGTCAATTATACAAATTATGGGCCTTCACATTCATAAAAGAGGAGAATCCTGGGCCAATACCTCCCTACTACAGACTTGAGAAGACCATGATGTACTGAGGTTGAACCCAATAAATATGATGAAAATGAGATCACTGATCTGAAAGTCGAGGAGCATGCGACAGACAGATCCCGTGCCAACACTATTCCAGTACTGAAGGGCCAACATTTGTTGCTGCACAGCCCGACATATGTCAAAGAAACCACAATATGCATAACCATCAAGAAATGTAGAACTAGTACTACAAGTGAAAATGACAAGCACTCCACCTACCCCAAAACAGGTGACATTATTTCATCCAACAAGTATCACTACTCGCTGAGTCACTACTGGTTTGGTTATAGGACACACACACACACCACAGAATTTCAACATGCCTTTTACACTGTACCTATTTAGTTAACTTCTCACATCTATGGCTGAATTCAGCAACCATGATTAATTCTCGTAAGCGATGGACAATGACAATTTTCAAGGAACTGAAATTTTCTATGGACACCACCTTTTCATTGTAACCAAACATTTCAATGGAAGGAATAGACATATCTGTGATAAAAACTGCTGCAAATGCAGCAATTATCAACTGCAGTAAACTATAGATGACCAATACAGATATCACCTATGAATGGGAAGGTTAAACATTTTATGACATCACACAACATATTCGACTGGAGAAAGAGATATTCGAATTCTCAAATCTGTTCTTGCTGCAGTATGTCATAACAACAACAAACGCAATGCACGTGGGTAAATTCTGTGCATATCAACTGGTCCCTTAAGTAAAAGTCCATATGAACACACATCGCAAAGGGAATATGCCAACTATCTATGCAACCAACATTAACAGATTTATAAATAAATGTTCCTCCTGAACTGCACCCCCCCCCCCCCCCCACAAAAATTTTTTTTTTTTTAACCCCCCCCCCCCCCCCCCCCCATCAGGGTATGATGTCAAACGTAGAGTTGAGCAAAATGCCTTTTTCGAAATTCTGGTTTTTTTAATTACGAATCTTTTGTTGACCAGTTCATGTAACACTCTGGCTTCTTTCACTCTACCACGTAAATTGATATGATATGGTAGATCTGATTTTCAAGCAGGTTACACTCTGTTACTTTTTATGGCATAATTTCACATGTTTTTT
>Ga0123355_10020519_pt1 | contig 10558 bp, 8 predicted proteins | sample TergutEmb28metaG_3_FD_89872 | JGI IMG/M metagenome (GOLD analysis project Ga0123355, IMG submission 89872) | Embiratermes neotenicus P1 segment gut microbial communities from Petit-Saut dam, French Guiana - Emb289 P1 | ecosystem: Host-associated > Arthropoda: Insects > Digestive system > Gut ... | reverse complement strand
CCTCGGTCCCCACGGTATATATATATATATATATATATATATATATATATAGAGAGAGAGAGAGAGAGCCCCCCAACATTCTGTAAAGGTTACATTTGTTGAGCTGTAATTTATACTTGGCTTTGTTGTGTTTCCTGTCACAGGTGGTGAAATACTCCGATTAGGACGTGCGAGGTTAATGGTGAGGGGGTGGGGGTAACTGACGGTCGTTATATGTAGGGGTTGGGGATAAGGCTTCTTCTTTCGTAAGGACAGTTCTATATTGTTTGCCGCGGGGAGGGGAGAGGCCGACATGGGCTTTGTCAGACCAATCAGCATTAGACTGTAGCCTCAGCAATTTGTCTGGGACGAAGAAAACTGCAGAAGAAACACACGGCATTATTTTCGGATTTTATAATAACGTGTCTCAACACCATCCCTCTGTAGTAAATACATTACTGAGGCACATTTTTGCAGAACCATAATGTTGTTTCATGAAGATAAATAGAAGGTGTCCAACTCGGAAAGGGAGTAGGGATTATTTTGGATTAACTATGCACTCAACGTTAATTGGTATTACTTTGGTTTTTCGTTTTGCAAGATTTGCTTTCATGAAGTTTTATATCTCGTGTAGGACTCCTTAATTTTAAACGGCAACAGAGATTAACAAATTTATTTCTAAAAACTGAATTTACGAACGTGGTGTCCTACACTCCATGCCCTTAGACCATATATTTGCGGTATCAATAAAGCTGTATTACAAATGAAAGTGCTAGAAACTAATGGTTATAACCTGTCCCAATTTATAATGTTCATAAAAATTGTGCAGACGACGTTATAATTTCATTTCTTTGTCTAGCATTGCCAATTGTATTCATAGTCATTTTACAATTAAAACCCACGTCGCTAGAAAAGTATGTAATGGCCATTTCCATATGATTTGCATTTCAAGATCCCGAAGCACTGGTTTTCGTTAATTTCAAACTCAACAAGAGGAAACGTCCTAAATCACGTCACAAATTAATGCAGATTTACTGCAACCAAATAAGACCCAAAATACAACGGCGTATAGTTAATAATTTGTCGTACGGAAGGAAAGGAAAAGAAGAAGAAACTAGAAATTTGGGAGTGCAAGATCCGCTTCAACTTGACCCACTCAGTGTGCATCAACAGAACCCCCTAATTTCTTACCAGTGCAATACACAGACCCACAATACTCTGTCTCTCCACTGAAACACTTAAGCATTTTATCAGGTAGTTGCCCGTTATTTTGTGAAAAATCGTAAGCCCTAGTGCTTGGTATTATTTGTACAAAAACGCATTAACGCATTTGTGTTGAATGTACTCCATAAAAATGGGGATTTGGTATTTACGTGGTAACTATAATGACAGTTAATTAGTAGCTGTAACCTTTAAATTGAATGGAAGACCGGAGATTGCCAAAAGATGTTATGAAATGGCGTCCACCAGGAAGAAGAAAACGAGGTAGACCTAAACGTACTTGGCAGAAGGGATTAGAGGACTGATGGGAGAAAAGGGATTAACGGAAGAAGACTTGAATGACAGAGGCAACTGGAGGAAGAAGATAATAAAATTGTTAACTGGACGCAGCTATGTGTGGAAATATTGTACAACCTGCTAATAAAAAAAAACCCTTAACTTGCGACCGCCCAATATACACAGGACTGAAGTACGGCTAGAGCACAATAAACATTATTTATACGCTTATATTGTGGCAAAAAGGATAATTACTACATTTTTAAAACATGCTACAGAATCTCCGTCTTCTCCGCCACAAAGTGCCGTGTATTGCATAACGTTATTGTTTTTGATTCACATAACATTCACGTTTCACAAAAAGGTGCTCTAAAATTTAAATGTTCAGTCCCGATGTTTACAGCCATTTGTACTTAATTTTGAATTGTTAAAGGAGTTGTTTTCCACCGCTATTATCAAAAACTTTTAAACGCGGTATATTTTGTTTTTAGCAAAATGTCTGGTTTGTAGCATGATAAATTCTACCTGTGTTATATTTCATTTATTAATCACTTTTCCTTTGAATACGATCTTCCAACGGAAAATAATATCTCCTCATTTAAACGTGGGTTATTATGGAGAAGATTTTCAACGTATAATTTTTCTGTTATAATTTTTGCATTACCTTCGACCCATGTGATTCGTTTCTGCAAATCTGAATCCCGTGTTGCAGTATCGCGATATAAACATTGTACATGATATTAATTAAATAATATCTGAACTTGCGTCTTTCTGAAGTTCATGAATCCCCTGTTTCTATGAATATAGATAGTGTAAAGTTAATATAGAAAGTTGGAAGAATCATCAAGCATGCCTCAATACGATCTCTCAATAATTCAAGCAACTTGACATTCTCCTAAAACAGTGCTTTCTTCCAGGATCATGCAGTCTGAAACAATGTCCAGAAAAGCTCAATTATATTATTAAAAAGTGATAACTTCTGTAGCTGTTTCGCCTCTCATAAAATGGGACTGTTCTACTTTACGGTGGGATACAAATGCTTCTTCGTCTTCGCATCTTATGGGAAATAGTTTATAAAGAATTGCCAAATAAATAAGTTTAACGAGTCTAAAATGCGATTATCGGCCATTGCCTTGAGTAAAATAAGAAAAGACTTTCATATTTCATTTTTAATTTCGGATCTTGTTATGTTTAGGAAATATGAACCGGTGCCTAACTCTGTTTGAATGCTCGGCGATTAAAGCTCTTTGCATTGCCTTACGTGAGAATATCATCATTAGCTTATTCGCCAAATCCTCAGATTCGGCGAATAAGCTAATGATGAATATTCTTGAACGTATTTACTGAAATGGTTTTTGCTTTACAACTACCGAAATATCATTCACACTGCAAGGTCTATTGTTATGTTTAAATACAGAATGCGACAAAAATGCTGACACATTCTGTATTTTAATAACATTAAAAGTAATTACATAACGTAAGATATGGTTACATCAAAATATTCATAAATTTCGGAAATTCAGGGTAGATACACTTGAAAATAACGTCTTGCAAGTGAACTCCATCACAAGCAGTACTTTTTTTACTGCAGATTAGTTTAGTCATTGTCTTGTATAGCTCTTCGAGTGAAAGAGCGAAAATATCTTCTTGTATGCTTGTCTTTATGTCGTCATTCACTGCTGGACAAACGGCAGAAAGTGCTGAGATATTCGAAATCGCCGTAATTTTTATGACTTTAAATTTTAGCGCGCCGCCAGTTCTCCAGGTCAAAAGTGATTGTAGAAATTTGTTTATGGCTGGAACATCAGTTTGGATTGAACAGTGGTAAATGTAGATGCGTGTTACTTGTATCGAATTTTTAGAGTTACACAACAAAATTCCAAATACAATAAAAGAATAAATGTCTAATAAAGCTTAGTTTCACGTCTCGACATATATAAACGGTCAAATGTTTCGTTATTTCTGTCAGGAATATTCTTCTGAAATGCTTGAGTCTCCTCTTCGTTTCTTCAAGGTAAGAGTGTGACTGAGTGCAGCGTCTTTCACCATTATCACACCTCGCATCTTTGAGACCGAACAACATGAAAGAGGAACATGGAACACCAGATATTATCAGAACATGCTTGAGAAAATTCTGCTGTATGAAATGAGACATTTAGGCGTGCGAAAATTACGTATGGTTCCAGGAAAAGGGTTGCCTTATTGCATACAACTAAATATCCATGGATATCCTGAAGACCTTTCCTAGGACAAACCATCGATACGAAGCCATTTTTTGACTCACCACCTTCGGTCCTGACAGCTTTTGACTCTCTAAAAGCTTGTGTTCCCAAGACACATCCAGCAATGCTTGAGGAACTGAAGACAAGAATGCGGACAGACTGCGGCTATTTCACAGGAAGAGCTTCAGAAAGCAATGTCGAACCTACATTCACGGTGAACAAGTGTTCTGCTTTTGATAGACATCGGCTCACAGACATTATTTTCAAGGTATAGGGCATATGTGTATCTGTATTGAATTTACAAAATCTTTTTGAGTATCTTGATGTACTTAAGTCATGCCCTGTCCTGTTACTTAAAATATTAACTGTCTGAAAACATTCTACCTCACTTTGTACATTCCTACCTTTAATAAACTCACAGACCTGCAATACGGTCACAAATGAGACCCACAATCATGATTAGTCACAGTGTCATGCTGAAAATTAAAATTATCATATGGTTTCAAATTTCACAAAGAGTACCGTTAGTGTATCGCAAGGCCTAATTGTAAATAATTTTTGTCAATTAATCTGACAGCTGCACTGAAACAAAAAATAAATAGAAAAGCTATGAATAATTACTGTATTAGTACTTTACAAATTATTCACCTAACATTAAGATTTGAGACTGTAACGGTAGGAAAAAATAAGCATCATGCGTTTGTCATTAATATCACTATGCTGTGAGCGGGCTAGACATGACGCTAATTGTAATACATTGATCTTCGGAACCAATGCAACTTGTACACAATTTTATGACCATGTATGCAATATGTACGACCATGTTAAGGTATAATGGGACAGGAAGATGTAAGGGTGTTTGTTTCGGGGGGAGGGCTGCGTTTAATTGCTACATTTTGATCTCCAAACTCTTGATTTTCTATACGGTGTACGGAATTACGTGTATAAAATGTGGAATTATAATTAATACCTAACCATGTACATGCAGTGTGTAATGAAATCAACGGCGACATCACAGAGCGCTTTCTGTTTATTTCCAGCACTTCCTCACTTCCCCCACTGTGACGTGCAACATTATTATGTTACTTTAAAGGGCGTTTAATTGAGTTGTATGAGATTTACATGGGTGTGTGGTGGTAAAGAGAAGGAACTGCAGAGGCTGGGATGCCACTGTACAGGTAAAGGTAATATTCAGGTAGCGGAACGTAACATGAGTTTTACTGTTTCCTTGTGTACGGATAACACATACCAATGCTACTAGTGCCTTCACGCGTAGGTGCGATTCTGAGTGTAAATCCGTCTTCCAACCGTAAGGGGTGTAAATTTTTAGGCGTCAAAGTTTCCCATCAGAAGCTCAAAAGGGTGCAAGATGTAAGTCACCTGGAAGCTCGAGAGTATCCTATTCCTGATCCTAATGGGGCTCCTTGTTGTGTTCGGAGTTCAATTTTTAAATGAGTCATTGAATTTTCAGTTACATTTTTATCTAAATTTCTTGTCAACTGTGTCTTCGTTATCCCTTGCTTTAATTACATTATGCGCCATGTAATAGTGTATGATGACATTTTGATTAACAAGGAGTTGTAATTATTATAAAATAATTAAGAAATTAACCGAAATTTCGTTTTGTTGGTGAAAAGCATGTGAGCGCATGTGATGTGCTTACAATCGGAGTTGCGTAATGAAGTGTGACTTTCAAATACTGCGTAGGAGGACCCATGGGTAGGTTCAGCGGGCTGCCAACCACAACGCTACGCTACTATTTCTTACATAATTTTGTCAGTTCCGTGTTAGATTTCGTAACGTACAGAGCTAATTTGCATCATTGGAAAAACAAATGTTTGTAGCTTCCATGGTCAGATACAGCTATGTTCACAAAGACCAAACAAGGTCTAAGCACAAAACCCAATGTTACTAAGTGAAATACTGCAGGTAAAACGCGGGTATCGTACACTCTTCCTCGACGTGCGTAGTCTCAAATAGCATCGCAATGAAGCGACTGTGGTGGCGTTGGCTGTGTTGTTATTGTTGTTCTTGGTGGTGGTGATGATGATGGTAATAGTAGTAGTAGTAGTAGTAGTAGTAGTAGTAGTAGTAGTAGTGGCGGTGGTGCTGTTGGTGGTGGCGTTGGCTGTGTTGTTATTGTTGTTCTTGGTGGTGGTGGTGGTCTTAGCAGCAATAGTGTTGTTGCTGTTGGTGGTGGTGGTGGTGGTCGTCGTCGTCGTCGAGTCGTAGCAGCAATAGTGCTGCTGCTGCTGCTGCTGTTGTTGTTGTTGTTGTTGTTGTTGTTGTTGCCTCCGCCGCCGCCGCCACCGCTGCTGCTGCAGGAACAGCAGCAACAAACGTTATACTGAATCCTGCCTCTGTTTATTATTTCATTCTTTCTTCCGATCGAAGGAAACTATGCGTAAATTTTAATTCACATTATCATCCATTTTAGTTGTTTGCGGCCTTAATCATAATCATAATAAGGTGTTCATAAGCTACGTTGTGGTATGAAAGTAACTTCAAAATATATTCCTCTATTTTCTGATCCACAAACTTAATATATTTTCTCTTTTTAACTCATTTCTCAGCGCCAACCTGGTTTTCGCTTCGTCTTTCATGTTTAAAATTTCATGTCACACCGCCTCTTTTGTTTTTATCTACACGATCTTCCCATGCTTCCGTGTATGTCGTGATTACGTTAAATACGTTGTCAACTCAAGTAATCGCATAATTGAGTGATTAATTTTGTATATTAACATAAACTGTACAAATTCCCTTCTCTACACTAAGTATACACAATATTGCACTATATACACCATCACTTCGGTCACAAAATTCTGCTGTTGCTGCAAACGAGATTTCATCCTGTGCAGCCATTTCAATCCCACTTGTCAGTATGTCTACTGTTTCTCATACTAGTCATTAAAAGAATATGATATTTTCTACAGACCATATGTATACAAGTGATGGGCTTCGGAACGTTTGCAAGTATTCATACATCGTGATAAGAATGCAGGACAAATTGCAACACAGTAAATATCCAGCCGAACAGACATCACATTCTCAAGAATGGCCTGAGCCCTTAAATCATAGATAGGTAAATACTTTAGTGACCTTCCTTCCCCTATTTAGTGGAACTGTGCAATGATGAGAGACGTTACATATGCACTGTAAATGTTGTTTTCAACACTTATTGAATATTAATGTATTGTTACTTTGATGCGCCCTGCAGTTAACATCACAGGATGATGGTTCATTGTAACGTGTCAATCAGTCTGTTTAGATTGCGTCTGCAGATAATGAAACTAAATTTGCTGCAATTATTACTTTACATGGTAACGAAAATGATAATATAATTGCATATGAATAGAAACTAAATAATGACCCAAATATTGTCCGTGATAGAGACGTCAGTAACCATAAGTACCAACATGAAGATGACAACATAGAGCGCAACGTTTAAGGAGTGTCGCGCATTGAAACCGGAATTGTTATAACTGTTATTGTTACTTCCTTCAAACTGGATATTCGTGGTGCCTAGGGAGAAAAAGTTACACCCGTACTTCAACTAATCATGTGTAAGTCCTACCAATTTTGTTCATTTTATTTATTTTTATTCATTGTTATTAGTATTTATATCTACAATTATAACGGTAAAATACCTTTCTACGGTCCTTAGTTTCACCAACGTTTTGTATATTTTGTTTTAATGAATTTTGTGACGTATGTAGAGGAATGAAATCTCAATCCTACGTGTAAAGATAAGTTTCGCTGGATGGACTTGGTAGAGAAAGAGCTCTGATGATGGCTTTCCAAGAAAACCGAAAATAGTTTCATACAAAACTTGCAAGAGTTGTGTCAAATTGTGATTTAATAAACATTCGAATCCGAATTCTTTGATTGTGCAGGGAAATGTTCTTATTAGCATTTCTGAAGAACCAATGTACTCAAATCTGTTGTTCGTTTCCTTCTGTAATTTTATAATTACGTAAACTTCTTTCCAAAAAAAAGGTAGTCGTATTTCACGTCACGGAACTTTATACAGTTTTCATTTAATTTGATTAATATTATGCCTACACATATTATTATTATTGTTATTATTATTATTATTTTGCTGTAGTTTCTTTTTAAAATGAAGTGCTTTGCAGTAACTATTTCTTATTCTGATCAGACTGATTCTGAGCTAACATCTGTAAAGGAGCACAATTGCATCCTTCCATATCCCACCCCAGCCGTTATATATGGCCACCCTACAATATTTTCTTCAATCTTATCCCTCATTCGGATATTCCCGTCTAGAACACTAATATCTTCTTTAGTATATCCCATCGTATCATTAAGTTTACTCCTAACCGCAAATCTCATTAGGGTAACCAAACTTCTTTCCCTGAGAATATCATTGCTGTTTGCATAGAATGATATCTGCACTTGTATCACCAGCTTTGTTCATCTGACTTCCTGTAATTCTACTAAATCTAACTTGTACTTTGTTAAGTCTGTTAGACCCATTTTCAGAGTATATGACCTATAACTATTTTGGCATTCTGATTTCAACTTCTCTTGTCGTTTCTCCCTTGCACACATCGTTCAGAATTATCCATTTATGTCCGAGATCTGTGTAATTTTGTGTAAGACCTTATTTTTTCCAGAGAGGCACTGATAGCACCTTTTTGAACAAGAAGGCTGGAGGATAAACCCCTGTCCGTTTTCAGCAACTGTTTTTCCAATATATATGTGGGTAGTCTTCATGTAACCTACGAAGTCACTATTCTCTACAGCAACTGGGGGAACACGCTTTGCACTGCTGGCAAGAGACTTACAAAACATGACTTTGTTGCCAAATTTTGTAATTTAAGCTCATTTGTTGGATATATGAATATATAATGTATCAAATACAATAAATTTTAATATTGTATTTTATTATTTAGAGCAACATTTTTCGACTGTTATAGGGTCATCTTCAGGCCCTTCTAAGTTACAGATCCTCACTTAACAATGTTTAAAATGCAATGTGGGATCCCAAGTGCTTACATTCTTGACATTGCTATGGTTAAAATACAAGTTTCATTAGTTCATATTATACAACTAGAATACTTTGGTTCTAAAATTTTAACCGGTACATAAAAGAAGTTAAACGTGTGTATTTGAAATGCGTTGTCGTAGACAACGTTGGATATTTATATGTATATATATATATTGTTACTAATTACTTAAAAATGTACAAAAGGTCAGTATTTTAACGTTTTGTACACTTTTAATAATTAGTAACAATATATATAACAATATCCAACGTTTTCCACGACAAAGCATTTCAAATACACACGTTTAACTTCTTTTATGTACCGGTTAAAATTTTAGACCCAAAGTATTCTAGTTGTATAATAAGAACTAATGACACTTGTATTTTAACCATAGTAATTAGCCATTAGTTCCTATTATACAGCTAAAATACTTTGGTTCTAAAATTTTAACCGGTACATAAAGGAAGTTAAACGTGTGTATTTGGAATGCGTTGTCGTAGACAACGTTGGATATTGTTTTATATATATATATATATATATATTGTTACTAATTACTTAAAAGTGTACAAAACGTCAGTATTTTAACGTTTTGTAGACTTTTAATAATTAGTAACAATATATATAACAATATTCAACGCTGTCTACGACAAAGCATTTCAAATACACACGTTTGACACCTTTTATGTACCGGTTAAAATTTTAGACCCAAAGTATTCTAGTTGTATAATAGGAACTAATGACACTTGTATTTTAACCATAGTAATGTCAAGAATGTAAGCACTTCGGATCCCACATTGCATTTTAAACATTTTTAAGTAAGGATCTGTATCTTAGAAGGGCCTGAAGATGACTCTCTAAGAGTCGAAACATGTTGTCATAAATAATAAAATAACGTATTAAAATTTATCTCAGTAATTAACCAACTTGATGCACAACATTTTTGTTTTACAATAAATTTATTTCATGCCTCTACATGTTTCGAGCACATGTGCTCATATCAGGAGGTCAAAATTACATTACACAGCCTCTGGTATCATCACACCTATAGGTGACCGTCTCGTGCACAGGTGCACCTTTGCACGAGACGGCCACCTATAGGTGTGATGATACCAAAGGCTGTATAATACAATTTTGACCTCCTGATGATGAGCACATAGTGCTCGAAACATGTACAGGCATGAAATAAACGTATTGTAAAACAAAAATTTAATGCATCAAGTTGGTTAATTACTGAGATAAATATACTGAGATGCACGGTCAGCAAAACGTAAAAAAAAATTGAAATTTGTTGTGTTTGACTGATACATTATATATTCATATATGTGTTAAAGACTTTGGGATTGCAAACATTAAAAAAATTATTTGTTGGAGCTATAACTTTGCCACTTGCAATCCGAAATTTGATTTTCTTACATCAAAGAGAGTCATCAGTCATGAAACTCGCAGGTAGAACTGCGCTTAATTTAATGCTAAATCAGAACTATCCGTTCAGAGAGTTAGGAAAGCAATTATAAGCGGCATAAAGCGAAAGGAATAGAAGTGTGGCGAAAATCGTCTCCAAGTGCAGTGAAGTGAAGTGAGGTGAATTGTAGTGATGTGAGGTGAAGTGTAGTGAAGTGAGGTGAAGTGTAGTGAAGTGAGGTGAAGTGTAGTGAAGTGAGGTGAAGTGTAGTGAAGTGGGGTGAAGTGTAGTGATGTGAGGTGAAGTGTAGTGAAGTGAGGTGAAGTGTAGTGAAGTGAGGTGAAGTGTAGTGATGTGAGGTGAAGTGTAGTGATGTGAGGTGAAGTGTAGTGAAGTGAGGTGAAGTGTAGTGATGTGAGGTGAAGTGTAGTGATGTGAGGTGAAGTGTAGTG
>Ga0123355_10020518_pt1 | contig 10558 bp, 4 predicted proteins | sample TergutEmb28metaG_3_FD_89872 | JGI IMG/M metagenome (GOLD analysis project Ga0123355, IMG submission 89872) | Embiratermes neotenicus P1 segment gut microbial communities from Petit-Saut dam, French Guiana - Emb289 P1 | ecosystem: Host-associated > Arthropoda: Insects > Digestive system > Gut ... | reverse complement strand
GGTTGTAAATTGCATTCTCTTTATAAACTTTTCATCTTATTATGGAGCTATCTTTCATGGCACGTGATGTATAGAAAAATGGACAGGTGAATGTATACACACGCTTATCCATCCTTCATTCTGTGTATAGAACTTCATATCGCCCGCACGCAGCCCACATTTTGCCCATGTTACCAGAATCGCATAGACGGTTGAGCAGGCATGATCTAAGTACTCATTTCAACAGCCACAAATTCCAGCAGCCCTTAGGACAACATGTATTTGAAATACGGCGAGTTATCTAAACAATGGATCTTTGCAACTACCTCAGACATTATGAGTCACCCCCACTCGACAGAGAAGCGTCAGAAAATTGAGGCTTCGACAGAAAGTCTACTGCGGTCGGTGCTGTTGCTTGACGATCATTGTATAGTTTCAGGCGAGACGAACAGATGTTGGATGAGATGTGTTGAAGACAGAGAGAAGGTCGGATGAATTCAAGGACGGTTGCTCTTTTAGCGTAATCGACGTACCGGAAAAAAAAAATCACTTTGTTACAGCAGTTTTAAAACCTATGTTTAAGTGAACTGTAATAGGCCATTGTTTTAGGTACAGGATATTTCCAGGGATAAAATTTGTAGCCGACTTAATTGTTTGTTAAAACAGTTTCAATTTCCACATATGTTTTAGTATTGGCCTCGAACTTGGTCCCTTACGTTAAAAGGAAACATAGACTGAAGGTGTTCCGTATAAAGTGCTGATAACTTGAGCATGAGATCAGGTATTTAGAAAACGTTGACTAAGACCTCCAGCCGTAGCACGATAATCATTGTCAGTTCCGGCTGGCAGTATGTTGCCCAGCTGTTTCTTTCTCCTGGGACACCTTAAGAAGCACCTGACAATTGACAACAGACGTCGATGTGAAGTAAGCTGTTACATCCTGGCTAAACAGACTTGCCACTCATGGCTTCTTCTCCAGGATACAAACCTTGGTGTCACGGTGGAACAAATGCTTAATGTCAATGTTTAGCAACGTGGAGGTCTGACACGTACCATCTGGTACCCATGTGCAATGTCAACATCGGAGTCACAACGAAGTTCTCAGTAGCAGAGTGTTTATTAATTTTTGTGTTAAACAGTTTTGTATGTGACCAGCCTTGTTTGCAGAGCTATGACACTTCAGAAAATCATACGTTATTGCGTTCTTAGAACATATGTCTTGTAAATACTAGTTGCAACTGAAGTTTAATTGCACGGATATAATTTCATTGCCACAAGATATTTAACTGTTGCTTCTTGAACAACGTGATAATTTTTTATGTCACATGAAGATGTATGGTGCAGTGATTTTGTTCTTTGTGTTTCCATCCTACCATTTCTTCTTTATTTCCCTCTTCTTGTTATTCTCGTAATAATACATTTTCGTCAATAATATATTTAAATGTCAGAATAGAAAGAACAGTTACCTAAGTCACATCTACAGAAAATTTTTAGAAGTTTAAATATAATTTTGAATGTCACTAATCCAACTAATAATTTTGAGGTAAAGCCTGCTTATGTCTCAACAGAATGACATGCAGGAAGTGTGTAGGTTATTTTATCTTCTGCAACCCCCTCCCCCCCCCTCCCCGAGGTCCGTTAAACATACTCTGGTCTACCGGCCTAAACTTTTTTGCACAAGTTAGAAACCACCAAAAAATCTTAAGGACATAAGGAATACAAATGTCTTAACGGTAGAGCAACGAACTTACAACTGCGAGCGTTAAAATCCTCAGGAAAAAAAATTCCTTACATTGATACGTGGGGTCCCATAATTATAAAAAATTTCCCTATGCATAAAACACACACGGTGTTAAAATAAGGTCACAATTTTTTCACTATGGTTTTCACTGCTTTGTTCTTAGGGTACCTATTCGTCCTTTTCATACGAGATGAAATAAAAAAGACATAAGACGTGAGCGGGGAGAGGATGAAGATTATGCAAGGTAGTTGGACCGATTCATCAATGTCTCCATGAAGAAAAGAACCATCCGTCTAATTATTTCCCTAACCCCCTTCCCGCTGTATAAAATTTGGGGATAAAAATTACCTCAACGGATTTTCACTACGGTAATGTGTAATGTCTTTACGATGTCCTGAAGCTATGTGTAGGAATACAAGAACAAAACCATTTAGGATCAGAGTTCTCAGGGTGCACGAGACAAACCATCTATTTATGTCCGACACAAAAAGACTAAAGTGACACAAGTAGCACGGCACAACACTCACAAGCGTACTACTCACCTAATACTTCTTGCATGACTAACTAACTAACTAACTAACTAACCAACCAACTAACTAACCAACCAACCAACTAACTAACCAACCAACCAACCAACCAACCAAAAAACCAACCAACCATCTACCTACCTACCTAACTAACCAACCAATCAACTACCTACCTAACTAGCTAACTAACTGACTAACGAACTAACTCACGCAATCATTCACTGGCTGACTGAGTGACTGAATAGCTAAAAATCTGACTGACCAACTTAATTACTTATTAACTAACTCATTAACTAACTTACTACCTGCGTAATTGGTTAACTAACTAAATAAAAATCTGACTAATGAACTAACTAGTTAACTAACTGAATGACTGACTTATGTTCTGTTTAACTAACTTAATAACTAAGTAACTAAACGCGCGAGAGTTTGAGGTACCTACATGTAGTGACATTGGATATTCCTGTCGGCATTATGTAAACTGATACGTAGGCAAAAACTTTTAGGAGAAACCTGATGCCACTAATGCCATCCTGAAAATGGAAACAGCAGGTTCCTCCGAAACGATTATACCTATCATATTGCACAGCGCCAAATCTCAGAAGACAGTAACATAACCTAACCTAACCTAATCCTCCAATAAATCACCAAACGTATTAGACTGGTACTTGCTTGGAACGTTCATATTTGCTTGAAATGTTCACGAAGGTCTTTGAGCCTGTACAGTCCGACTGTATTTGTTGTTTTCAGAAAAGAACGGCATTTAATGTAACTAAAGAAAACTGAATTCACTTAAATTTAATTCTGTAACATTTATTCTTAATATTATCGACCAGTTTCTACCAAGCACATTAATCCCTTACCATTTTCCGGACCAGCTGCCTGTCCTGCCCCTCTCATTTCAATACTGTAATTGTAATAAGAGCACGCAGCCTATATCGTGACTACGCTGTGGGCTATGTACCCGAGTAAACGGGGTTTAATTCTCTACAGCGACAGCGGATTTTTCTCTTCTCTAAAATGTCCAGACCGACTCTGGGACATTTCCCCGGGGGAAAAAAGTGGTAAGAACGTAAAGTAACCTACTCACGTCTATCCTTTTCCAAGGTTCAGAATGAAAGGGACTGTATTTCTGTTTTCCCACAAGCCTGCATGGCCTTCACGGGAATGATCAGTACTTTAGTGTGAAGAAAAAGGTAAAATTCACTCTAGAATAGGCCACAAAGGTCAGAAGGGAAAGTAGAGGTATACATCAACTGTTTCTTTAACCTAGGCGCTAGATGCAGGTAGTGGTGAACGCCACGCTCCGGCCGCTTTAACTCCGGGAATGACCCGGTACCCATTTTATGGGAGGCTGGGTGGGCCTCAGAGCCGGACTGGACGGGTGCGAAATAAACTCGCCAACACCGGGAATGGATCCCCGGACCGTACAGTCAGTAGCGAGTTGTAGTGTTGCCAAACGACAGGTGTATAGCATATGAATATCCTGGCTTTTTTGTCATTTTTTTAAACGCATTCCTCGAAACTTTGTTATCCGGAGTGAGACACAACGTGCGCGGATGGTGTCACTCTTGCGTGTTATGTGCCAAGACGTGGACTGACTGGGTCACATGCAAATTCACGTCCCCTTTGGAAAAGCAAGGCGCGCTAAAACGTTCTAAAGCCTGAGGTGTACGTGCAGTGTTTATAAGTGAAGATAAAAGGTGTAGTCGGACCTGGTGCATCGCGTACTGTACAGTCACGTCAGGACAGTGGGAACAGTTGACATTTCTGTGACTACAAAACGGTAAGATAAGCTTTAGTCGAGTTGTTCTCGACGGAAACATTTATGATCTGAAACTTTCTACATAATTGAATTTCTCCTTGGCGGCCTTAATAATAATAATAATAATAATAATAATAATAATAATAATATTGTAAAAACAAAGGTGATACCAGTAATAATAGAAGCGACTGGGACTATTTCAAAGTCATTTAGAACATACGTGAGCAACATACCAGGAAATCATTAAGTCAAGGAACTACAGAAAACAGCCATATTGGGCACTGCACACATACTTCGGAAAGTACTAATGTAAAAGTGCAATAGATTCTACACTGAAACTAACGATATAAGCACCATGAATAGTAACAACAGAATAGCTGCAACACTGTATTCCCTAGGGACATAGTTTGTCTCAGGAATATAAGTATAAATATCCTGCATAAAGGAGATGATGATGATGATGATAATAATAATAATAATAATATCAATTCCATCATCGTTAACATAATCATCATCTTAATCCTCAAACTGAGACTTGAATAGTATTTATCACATCGCATTTGTCGATGGTCTCGTAGTTCGGATATCAAAACGCAAGTATTCTTTCTACTTACCGACATTGTAATACGCTTATTTTAAGACTTCTTACACCATCTAATGCTATATTATTTTTAAAGTGTGCTGTAAGCGAAGAAAACTTTCACCTAATCTTGGGCTAAAATCTTTCCCAGACAGTCGCAGAGACAGACATCTGCTTTTCTTGTCTTACGTTTGTTAATGGACAATGTGAAGAAGGAAATACTGACTGGGGGAGACTCAAAGTGTGTAAATATGGTCTGCCGGGCCTGATGGGCCGTTCAGGTGACTAGAGAAGTTCATAAGATTGTGAAACATTCTCTTAACAAGCAACTGTTGTTATGTGCACATGCACCCAGACACGGAGGCCTAAATGAAAATTGGGTTTAAGCTAAAAGCAGCATTGAATTTGGTAGCTAAGCAAATTTAAAGACAGAATTTCGCATGTTTTTTAAATATCAGGCAGAATTTCTCAAGTTTTTCAAATCTATAGAAGTCACTTCAAAATTTTGGGCGCCAGAAGGGTGAGAGAAAGTGAGTTTCATTCTATGGACGCACAAATTTTAGGCCTCACCGTACAAAATTTAGTCGCCCGGCGGACCTGACGGCCAGGATTTGTGCACCCCTGTTTGAAATACAGTTTTGAATTTTGGAACGTTACATAGAGTAACTCTTATAAAAATGAAGGTAGCAGGTTTCTCCAAAACATCAGTAACCACTGACAAAACCACACGGTGTCACACAGAAGAAGACTCATGTTCGTAAAACCTTAAATTACACAAAGCTGAACTTCTTTCATCTAAACCCCACGCCTTGAAGCAGCACACGGGCAGTGCTCCACCCACTGTAATTGAGGCACTAAAGTCTTTATACTTCCGGTTAAAAAATCCATTAGCTATCAGTTGCAAGGGTCGACGAGAACCTAAACTGAGCTGCAAATGCGGTGAAGACAGAAATATTTCACATTAACGGACACTGAAACCCGGTTGCCCAGGCTGTGTAGAGAGCTACTGTGTTCATAAAATACACAACAAAATAACACATATTTCTGTCTATAAACGTCAAAAACTTTTCGGATTTCTGGCCACAGTGAAATGTCCCGTTCTCACTCTCTCTTTGAAAGCTAATGAACAGAATATATGGCGTTTTACAAGTAATTTTATTAGTTACATAACATTCAAGCGATAAACTACGGTGTTACATGTAAGGAAAGAAAGCGGAACCAAAACATGTTTATTTTCTGCCTGGAAAATGTTTTGTTACTACGCTAATGAGTAAATGACACACAAGTAGTTATTCCACATTTAGACTAAACTAGCGTCAAGTCACGAACAAAAACCTCGAGCAATTATTGACTCGGAATTTCTTGGTTACGATTTTTAGTCCTTAAAAGGTTTATTTGTAAAAACTGCATCAAGTAACAACACAATGTTACGGTTTTCATGTCCATCACTTACTTACTTACTCACTCACTCCATGCAGCATAGTCCTTCTTGAGAAGCTAACCGGTTTTCAGCTAGTCAAGAAATTCCCCGCATTTTATGGAACCCGAAGGTTCATTAACTCATTCACAAAAGCCCACCACTTGTCCCTATCCTGAGCCAGCTCGATCCAGTCCATACCCACACATCCCACTTCCTGAAGACCCATCTTAATATTATCCTCCCATCTACGCCGAGGTCTCCCAAGTGTCCAGGACTACGAGTAAAAATAAATATTAACGTTGGCACTCGTACGATTCCAAGAAACCTTGCGTTTTTAGAGAGATTTAGAGAATTAATTAGATGTTTCTTTGGGTAGCGGCATATGTGAAAACATCAAAGGAATTCCAGCATACATATTGAGTCAGATAAACGTACAAGTCCTTGATAGGCAGTTTCGTAAGGAACTTCATTAGCCTGATTTCTTTCCAGCTCAACCGCGTAAAGTATGGAGATACGGGCGCTGATATTTATTGTGACAGTCGAGGGTCTCAAGACGTTCAGATTCAAGATTATACGGACTTATGGCACGTGATGCCCTGTATTTTCGTAGATGTGTAGCGACTTTTCGAAGAAACCGCTACATAAAATTTCAGAACAGAAAAGACGCTCGTCGAACACATCCAGGCATGTTTATTGCTTTCTTGTCTTTTGTTTTTGATGTCAGATTTCGACCGCAGTTCTGTCATCCTATACTGGAGGGAATCTTTCAAACAGAACTGTTTCGAGACTTCTCTCATGTTTGTACCGTGCATCAATGACGATTAAAATACATTATTATCCAACAGATGCACAAATATATAATTCGTAGATACAATTAGAATTATTATAAAATATTTTAAAATATTTAAAATTGCTCCAACACGTTTCGGATCACAAGGGATCCATCATCAGGGAGCTTTATACAGTGCTTGGATAAAATTACAGTAATGGTTCTATCATGTCCGGACATGATAGAACCATTACTGTAATTTTAACCAAGCACTGTATAGAGCTCCCTGATGATGGATCCCTTTTGATGCGAAACATGTTGGAGCAATTTTAAATATTTAAAAAATTTTTTTATAACAATTCTGATTGTATGTACGAAATATATATTTGTGCATCTGTTGGATAATAAAGTGTTTTAATTCTCACAAACTGTTATAGTTAGAAGTAATATTTATAAACAATTAAATATTTTCTTAATTAGTATCTTTACACTAAAATTTACCGATTTAAAACTTTCGGCCGCGCTATGACCCTGGGGCAGACTCAGCCTCTAACAGAAATTAGTACCAGGAATATTTTCTAGGGTTAAAGGCGGCCGGTGCTAAGGCTGAAAACCTTACCATCTTCATGTGCCGAATGTCTTGAGATCTGGGAGCTTCAGTCTCCTCGAACCCTCAAGGCCTGTCCAGGCTCGCAAAGGTATTGCTGTACTGTTCCTTAATTTTACCGTACAAATTCTTATTCAAAATTTAATTTTTTAAATTTATTTAATGTAATTGCTTACAAACTTCACGAAAGGCCGATTGCCCTAACAAGCATAAACAAAACTTACATATCAACCGACATCATTTGTTCCAGCAATGACCATTTAAGATTTAACCCTGCAGAGGAAAGTTTGGGCACAAACGCAACATGGAAGCAGGCGGTGTGTATTTCCAGTCACTGACTGCCAAGGGTCACGAGAATGACGTCGGCGTCACGTGCGTTAATTTGTTCTGTGTTTGTTCTGAAATGCTGTTCTGCGTCAAAGCGAATACACCGACCACTTCTACGTTATTGAACAATACGCTGAAGGACGTTAAGATTTCTATATTCAATGATTACGGCGTCTCTGCCCAACACGTACTTCCCCTAATTAGCATACCTTTGTTGAAGGAAACATCAAAAGTAATAAAGGGTCTAAAACTACATCCAGTAACAAATATCAACCTAGCATTTGCGTCGAATATTCCCGTGGAGTTCTCTAAAACCCTAGGTTAGCCGCAATGCGACATTTACAAGAGCAACTATCTGAGGTAAAATGTCTTAACCGGGATTTCACGCAATTCCTGGGCACTGCGAGACAAGCCATTTTTAAAATTGTACTGTAAAATCAAATATTTAATTCTCATTTATTTTATATCTAAGATAAGTCTTAGTTTTAAAAGACCTACCTTCTTTAACGATATTCGATACGGGCCCGAGAAAGTATTTTGAAAACCAAAGAGAAGGTACTTAAGTTAATATTAAGGATATTAGTATAGCCTTGAACAGTACAAACATAAGCCTGCAGGTATGTAGTTAATTTACTGCTGTGTTGATTGCCTTTTGTTCTACAGCACGCAGCGATGTCGCCTCATCGTTAGGCTGATAGCCAATGATAGCAAATGAAGTAATATAATTTTATCTCTACCTATAATCAGATACTATACCACAAATTCAGGGGTGCTGAGATAAAACTCTGCAGGTTTTGTGTATCCCAATCCTACCGAAATATGAAAGGCTAACCACGTTTCTTTCACTTCACCAGATACACCGACCTCTGCCACCCACCCGGTTGGAGGCACTATGAAACTCGGACATATTATAACATGGTGGCTCCTGTAACAAATCGAACTGCCGTTATCCTGAACTTAGAACGTAACTGACTGAGCTAACCCGGTTCATTTATCGTACGTGACACCTAACGGGGACGGTACACATAAAACCTAGGTCTGGCATCAGAAATTACAACCGCTTGAAATGTTCTGAAGAGGTGTACAGAAAAACGAAATGCGGTACTTAATTTTGGGGTAGAGACTGTACAAGATTTGCGCGGGAAATGGGCAAGAGACGGGGTCCAGGAACTGAGAATAGGTCGCCTCTCCTTTCTTTCAGTGTCACTTTTTCATTCTCTTAAAAAATGCATTAGGACGCTCCAGCTCTGTACCTTTTAACACCAGAAAAAATGAAGAAGACCCCCATACATACTTTGCATACGTTATAAACGATGGGAATCTTCATCTTAACATCTATACACTTTTCCTTAACCTCTTCCCCTCTTTTTATTCATTTATTAACCCTGCAAACCATCCGCTGATTGGGGATACTGCCAGATAGGGTCCACCACTAATCCACCCCTTCTTCACTTCTATACCCTGAAGCACAAAGCTTTTATCTTAAAGTTCCTTGACGCTTTTCTTTCTGTAAAAAGTACTTCTAAAGAGCCAACATACTATTTGCATATGTAACCCCACTCTTGTCCGCGGAAATGCTTCGTAAATCTATAGAGGAAGAGTGGCACAAAACTCACCCGTTGCCAGAAGGTGCGAAGTAGAAAAACATAACGCCATTTGCAGGGAAAAATATAGGCCATAAAGAACGTCATATTGAACATTTGAAGGGTTAAAAAAAAAAAAAAAAGGAATTACTTCCTTCTGTCCAGGTCTTCCAGATATCTGAGAGTGAATTGTTTTGTTTGAAAGTACTGAGAATTTCCTCCATCGTCCTTCTGACAAGAGGCACACAAAATAAAGCTGAATAACCTAAATTGGTGGAATCAGTCTGACAAAGGAATTGCAACGTAGATGGAGAGAAAACTGTCCCAGCGCCATTTTGCCTGCGGCGAATTTCGCATGGAATGGCGGGAAATGGTAGTCGGTCCTCCGCGGTGACAGGGAGCCGATTAGAGACTAAATTTAACCTACATTATTCAGTTCGTACCTCACAGAGAATACAAAACTTCCATTAGAAAGATCAATGGGTGGTAAACGTCGTATTGAAAAATAAATGTTGCTTATTGTTAGAATCCTGAAGAAAACAGAGACAATATGTGGATAAAATGCAGAAATTTTAGTGTTGAAACTGACTGCATACATAGAAAGAACTGGGTTTTGAGCAGTTGGAAGAGCTGTTAGCGTCGTGACACTGAACTTACCGCGTACCTGGTGGAAGGAAATGAAGACAGGTTTACATCACTCCTCTTTCTGTTTTTATTCTGTCTTTCCTTTCTTATTTTAGCTATTTACGTGTGGCTACTCTCCTTTCGAAAGGAGAACATTCAGGCATTTGAGATCGCCAATTCATATAAATATATATATATATATTTCCTCCATTTCAATTCCTGAACTAATTAATACAGTATTACGAAACTTTGTACTAACGTTACATCAGTGGTGCCAACTTTGTATTTTTTAATTTCCTAAAATCACCAGTAACAACAATGTAGCACACTCTCAGTCCTTACTTACTATGAGGGTCTGGGATGATAAAGAATCACGGGAAAGTAGCAAAAATTTTATTGTAGCACTGTGCATTTTCGTAGAATCACTTCAGTTTATCAACCAACGAATGCACATATAATTTCCCATAAAACACTTTTAAAACACTTTAAAACACTTTAAAACACTCCGACATATTTCGATCCCGTCAGATCATCATCAGGGAGCTTTGTTCCTTGCTAAAGTTATATTACAGTATTCACAATTCAATTCGTATTTGCAAACGAGGTGTTGTGGCAGCATATCATGTTGTGTTGTGG
>Ga0123355_10020515_pt1 | contig 10559 bp, 7 predicted proteins | sample TergutEmb28metaG_3_FD_89872 | JGI IMG/M metagenome (GOLD analysis project Ga0123355, IMG submission 89872) | Embiratermes neotenicus P1 segment gut microbial communities from Petit-Saut dam, French Guiana - Emb289 P1 | ecosystem: Host-associated > Arthropoda: Insects > Digestive system > Gut ... | reverse complement strand
GGGGAGGACGCCTTCGCCGAACCAGTACGCCTCTTCGAGGTTGGGGTACCCGGAGAGGATGAACTCGTCGATCCCGAGGGCGTGGTATTCGAGGATCCGCTCCGCCACCTCTTGGTGGCTGCCCACCAGTGCCGTGCCGGCCCCGCCCCGGACCAGGCCGACCCCCGCCCACACGCCCGGGTGGACCTCTAGGCTGTCGGTGGACCCGAGGTGTAGGGCGCGCATCCGCTGCTGCCCTTCCGACTCGCTCGTCTCCAGGCCCGCCTGGGCGGCCGCGATCCGTTCCGGGTCGAGCGTCTCGAGCAGCCGGTGGGCGACCGCCCATGCATCCTCGGAGCGGTCACGGGTGATGACGTGGAACCGGATCCCGAAGCGGGGGGCGCGCCCGACGGCCCGGGCCTGCGCCCGCACCCGGTCCAGCTTCTCCGACACCTGTGCCGGCGGCTCCCCCCATGTCAGGTACACATCCGCATGGCGTGCGGCGACGTCGATCGCCTCGGGCGAGGACCCTCCGAAGTAGACCTGCGGCACGGGGTCGGGGAGATGCCGGAGCGACGCGTGCTCGACCGAGAGGTGGGTGCCGGCGAAGTCGACCTCTTTGCCCGCCCAGAGGTCGCCGACGATCTGGAGGAACTCCGCGGTCCGGGCGTAGCGCCCGTCCTTTTCCAGGGGGTCGCCGTAGGCCCGCGCCTCGGCCCGCTCGCCACCGGTGACCACGTTGACCATCAGCCGGCCGCCGGACTGGCGTTGGTAGGTCGCGCCCATCTGGGCGGCGAGGGTCGGCGAGTAGTAGCCGGGCCGGAAGGCGACCAGGTACTTCAGGCGCTCCGTGGTCTGGGTGAGCATCGCCGTGGTCACCCAGGCGTCCTCGCACTGTGGCCCGGTCGGCGTGAGGGCGCCGACGAAGCCGAGCTCCTCGGCGGCCCGTGCCGTCTGGGTCAGGTAGGCGATCGTCGGATCGCGCCGGCGGGGCACCGCCCCCTGAGCCGCACCGTGGCCACCTCCCACGATGTCCCGGCTGTCGCCCGCCGTAGGGAGAAACCAATGGAAAGTGATCACGGCAAGACCATACCTAAAGTCCGATCAACTTAGTCGGCTTCCGGGCTTCCGGAACCCGATGCTGCCGGTGCCCCCCGACCTCCCAAGTATCGAGGGCCGGCGGTCACCAGATAACGTCGCTGCAAAAGGTTCTCGACTTTAAAGCGGAGCAACGGTGACTGACTCAACCATCATCTACACCCACACGGACGAAGCCCCCGCCCTGGCGACCTATTCGTTGCTCCCGGTGATCCGAGCCTACGCCTCGACGGCAGGGGTGACCGTAGAGACCCGGGACATCTCCCTCGCGGGGCGGATCATCGCCAACTTCCCCGAATGGCTGGAGGAGGGGCAACGCATCGATGATGCCCTCGCCGAGCTCGGCCGCCTGACGAAGGAGCCGCAGGCGAACATCATCAAGCTGCCGAACATCTCGGCCTCCCTTCCGCAGCTGAAGGCCGCCATCGCCGAGCTGCGCCAGAAGGGCTACGCGCTGCCGGACTACCCCGACGAGCCACGCACCGACGACGAGGGCGAGATCCGGGCCCGCTACGACCGGGTCAAGGGCAGCGCCGTGAACCCCGTCCTCCGTGAGGGGAACTCGGACCGGCGGGCGCCGGCATCGGTGAAGAACTACGCCCGGACCCACCCCCACAGCATGGGGGCCTGGAGCCCGGAGTCGAAGACCAACGTGGTCCACATGGAGGCGGACGACTTCCGCTCGACCGAGACGACGGCCGTGATCGCCGAAGACGGGTCCCTGCGGATCGAGCTCGCCGGCGCCGACGGAACGACCACCGTGTTGCGCGAGTCCGTGCCGGTGCTCGCCGGCGAGGTGGTCGACGCCGCGGTCATGCGGGTGGCGCCGCTGCGGGAGTTCCTCACCGAGCAGGTGGCCCGCGCGAAGGCGGAAGGGATCCTCTACTCCTTCCACGTCAAGGCCACGATGATGAAGGTCTCGGACCCGATCATCTTCGGCCACGCGGTGAAGGCGTTCTTCCCCCAGACCTTTGCCCGCTACGGCGAGACCCTGTCGGCCGCCGGGCTCAACCCCAACGACGGCCTCGGCGCGATCCTCGCCGGCCTCGACGACCTGCCGGAGGGCGCGGACATCAAGGCCTCCATCGAGGCGGAGATCGCCGACGGGCCACGGCTGTCGATGGTGGACTCCGACCGGGGCATCACGAATCTCCACGTCCCGAGCGACGTGATCATCGACGCCTCGATGCCGGCGATGATCCGCAATTCCGGCCACATGTGGGGTCCCGACGGCGAGGAGGCGGACACGCTGGCGGTGATCCCCGACTCGAGCTACGCCGGCGTGTACCAGACCGTCATCGACGACTGCCGGGCGAACGGCGCCTACGACCCCACCACGATGGGTTCCGTCCCGAATGTCGGGCTCATGGCCCAGGCGGCCGAGGAGTACGGAAGCCACGACAAGACCTTCGAGATCCCCGCCAACGGCACGGTCCGGGCGGTCGATCAGTCGGGCAACGTCGTCCTCAGCCAGCCGGTCAGCGTGGGCGACATCTTCCGGATGTGCCAGACGAAGGACCTGCCGATCCGGGACTGGATCAAGCTGGCCGTCGAGCGGGCGCGGGCCACCGGGGACCCGGCCGTGTTCTGGCTCGACGCGAGCCGCGCCCACGACGCGGCGTTGATCGCCAAGGTCGAGGCCTACCTTCCCGATCACGTCACCGACGGGCTCCAGATCGAGATCCTGACCCCCGAGCGGGCAACGGCGTTCTCGCTGGAGCGGATCCGCCGGGGCGAGAACACGATCTCGGTCACCGGCAACGTGCTGCGTGACTACCTGACGGACCTGTTCCCGATCATGGAGCTCGGCACCAGCGCCAAGATGCTCTCGATCGTGCCCCTTCTCGACGGCGGCCGGCTGTTCGAGACCGGCGCCGGCGGCTCGGCGCCGAAGCACGTTCAGCAGCTGGTGAAGGAGAACTACCTGCGCTGGGACAGTCTCGGCGAGTTCCTGGCGATGGCCGTCAGCTTCCAGCACCTCGGCGAGAGCACCGGCAACAAGCGTGCCCAGATCCTCGGCGACACCCTCGACCTGGCGACCGGGACGCTCCTGAACGAGAACAAGTCACCCGCCCGCCGGCTGGGCCAGATCGACAACCGCGGCAGCCACTTCTACCTGGCGCTCTACTGGGCGCAGGAGCTGGCCCGCCAGGGTGACGACGAGGCGCTCGCGGCGGCGTTCGCCCCGCTGGCCCGCACCCTCGCCGAGGCCGAGCAGACGATCGCCGGCGAGCTGCTCGGGGTGCAGGGCTCGCCGGCGGACATCGGCGGCTACTACCAGCCGGACCCCGCCTCGGCGGAGGCGGTCATGCGGCCGTCGAAGACCTTCAACGACGCGCTGGCCACGCTGGGCTGAGGGCTGCCGGCGCCGTCAGGCTCCTGCGGTGACCCCGACATAGGGCGCTCCGATGCCCACCTCGGTGCTGCGCGGCGGGGTCGGGGTCCCGTGCACGGCCTCGCAATGGGCCGCATACGCCTTCGGAGCCAGCTCGGCGAGGACGCTGCGCATCTCCGGCGGCACCACCTCGATGCCGCCTTCGTACATCAGCATCCCCGCCAGCACCGGACCGATCTCCGGCGGGATCGTGGCCGCCTCGTCGGCGACCATCTGCTCCCACTCCGAGGCGAGGATGTGCGCTTCGGCGATCGGCAACACGAGCTGCTCCTCGAGATCGGTGTGTAGATAGAGCACGACGGCCAGCCGTTCCAGGGCGACGGCGAGGGCCTCGTCGTCCTCGGTGACCGTCCCCCGCGGCCAGGCGCTCAGGAGCAGGTCGATCGTGGTGAGGAGCTCGTCCATCCCTCTGTGGTGGCCCTCGACGAGGCGGAGCACGGGGTCGATCTCCCGTGGCGCCCGGTCCGCCAGCAGCTGATACATGACCCGGTCCTCGCCGGCGTGGTGGTGGTGCAGCACCAGGTTCACCATCCTGATGTGGGCGACCACCGTCTCCCGGCGCGCCCGGTCTTGGTCCCGTCCGGACCGCACCAGGGCCGGCAGCAGCGCAAACTCGCGCCGGAACATCGCGTGGACCGAATACATGCTGCTCGTATCGGCGTAGGGGCTTTCGGTATCGAACATCTGGTGCTCCTTTCGGTCGTGGTCAGTCGTGGTCAGTCGGGGCGGACCCGGAATGCCCGCCGGTTGTCGCTCCCGGCCCGAGCGGCCCAGGCGAAGGTGGGGCTCATCAGACCGAGCGCGACGAGGCCCGCGGCGAGGACCAGGGCGGCGGTCAGGAGCATGGCGAGGTCGAGCCCGCTGGCGAAGGCCGAGTACGAGGCCGCCCTGACGGAGCGGGCGAGGCCGGCCGGCAGGCTCCCGGCGACCGGCACCACACCCTGGGCGATGGCGGCGGCGTGCCCTTGCAACGCCCGGGCCAGTGCCGCCGGCACTCCGGCGCCGGCCAGCTTCGCCGGGAGCACCGAGGTGACCCGGTCGACCACCACCGTGCCGAGAAGCGACAACCCGAGCAGCCCGCCGAGTTGCATCGCCGTCGAGTACATGCCTCCGGCGACGCCTGCGTTCTCGGGTGGAGCGCCCCCGACCACGGCCCGGGAGGCGCCGGTCTGGAGCGGTCCGACCCCGAGCCCGACCAGCACCAGGAAGGGCCAGAGGCGGTTGTAGCCGGAGGCCGGGCCGAGCCCGGAGAGCCCGGCCAGTCCGCCGCTGATCAGGAGCGAGCCGACGAAGAGGGGAATCCCGGGGCCCAGCCTCGCGACGGCCCTGCCGGCGATGACCGCGCTGATGCCCATGACGCCGGTGAACGCCAGCAGCCTGACCCCGGCCTGGATCGCCGAGTACCCCTGGATGCGCTGCAGGTAGAGCGTGACGAAGAAGAGCACGCCGTAGACCCCGAGCAGGACGGCGACCACCATGCCGAGACCGGCGTCGAGCTGAGGGGACCGGAACAGCCGCAGGGGGACGTGCGGCGTGCGGACGCGGCCCGCACGATGTTCCCAGGCGATGAATCCCGACAGCCCGGCGAGCGATGCGGCAAGCCAGCCGAGCGTCCCCGCACGCGCCCACCCGTGGCGCTCCGCCTGCATCAGCCCCCAGACCAGGCAGAAGAGCGCCGCCGACGAGAGCCCGATGCCGCCGGGGTCGAGCCGACGGTTCTCCCGTTCGTCCCTGGATTCGCGAATGACGACGGAGCCGAGGACCAACGACCCCGCACCGATCGGCACGTTGACGAAGAAGATCCACCGCCAGGAGAGCTGCCCGACCAGCAGGCCGCCGAGGATTGGCCCGGATGCGGTGCCGATCGACGAGGTCAGCGCCCACGTGCCGGCCGCCGACGCAAGGCGTTCCAGCGGGAACGTCGCCCGCAGGATGGCCAGGGTCTGGGGCATCATCAGCGCCCCGAACAGACCCTGCGTCGCCCGGAATCCGACGAGCACGCCGAGGGCGGGCGACAGGCCGCAGGCCAGTGACGACAGGGCGAAGCCGGCGGTGCCGGCGAGGAAGACGCGCTTGCGCCCGAAGTGGTCTCCGAGCTTGCCGCCGGTGATCAGGCCAACCGCCAGGGCCAGCAGGTAGGCATTCGTCACCCACTGCAGGTTCGGCAGGCTGGCGTGGAAGTGGGCGCCCAGGGCCGGGTTTGCGACGGCCACGATGGTCGAATCGAGGGCCACCATCATCAGCCCGAACGAGACCGAGAGGAGCGTGAGGCCCGGATGGCCCCGAAGCTTTGGTGCCGTAGAGACTTGGTCAAACACGGGGCCGGGCCGCCTCCTCCCCAGAGAAATCAATCGCTTGATTGAAAGCTAACCGGCTCCCCGGCAACTAGTCAAGCAATCGATTGATGAAATTCGGTACGCTGTCGGGCGTGCCAGGGAACGTGTCAGGAAAGGGCGACGCCCGCAGGGAGCTCGGAGACCACACCCGCCAGCGCCTCCTGCAGGCCACCCGGGCGCTGCTGGCCGAGCGGGGCATCGGGGGAGTCCGGCTCCGCGACGTCAGCGAGGCGGCGGAGGTGAACATCGCGGCGGTCAGCTACCACTTCGGCAGCCTGACGAGCCTGGTCAACACCGCCGTCCGCGAAGCAGCGGAGGCGGCCGTCGGGGAGCAGGCCCGGCGGCTCACGGACCTCGAGCCGGACGCCACGCTGGAGGAGATCGTCGCCGCGTGGATCAGGCCGACCGTGCACGGCATGCAGGAGGATCCCGAGGCGGGCGTCCTGCTGCGCATCGCCTCGCAGGCGATCACCGAAGCCCCGGAGGATCTGCGGGACTGGACGCAGGACATCCTGCGGCGCACCCACGGACAGCTGCTTGCCAGGCTCCGACCCGCGCTGCCCGACCTCGACGACCGGGAGCTCGCCTTCCGTGTGTTCTGTGTCGGCGGCATCGTCAACCGGTACCACACGGCCGCCACCCTCCCCGACTCCGCCGCCGCCTCGTCGCCCGAGCTCGAACGGCTCCTCGTCGCCGCCATCACGGGCATGCTCGCCGGCCCGGCAGGCATCCCGGTTTCCCCCGCCGGAACGAAGGGAGCCGCTAGCGCACCGGGTGGCTGATCCGCAACGGGGGCGTGGGAGGTACCCCTTCCCCGCTCAGGTCGCTGGCGATCAGACCGCGCAGCCGGCGCAGTCGGGCGGCGGGTTCGCCCAGGCAGTCACAAGAATTGGGCAAAAGGGGCGCGGTGGTCGACGGGCCCAGCTGCTCCGAACGACCCGGGGCGGCACCGGGCCCGACCCGGCCGAGGGACTCGGTCAGCAATCGGTGGTGGTAGCGGAGGAGTCCCCGGGCCTCGTCGACGACGAGCGAGCCGGGCAGGGCGTTGGCCCGGTCGACGAGGTACAGCAGTGCCGAGGTGAGCCGGCCGGCCTGGCGGGCCAGGACGGCCGGGTTGACGGGGCAGGCCACGCCGCCCGCTTCGCCGTGCGCGCAGTGCCGCAGCAACGTTTCGGTCTCCGGTTGCAGAGACACCGCCGTGTCCAGGATGGCGAGCAGGCTTTCGAACACCCAGCGCATCTCGGGAGCAGGCGAGTCCGCACGGAAGACCTGATCTGCCATGGCACTCCTGGCAGCCCGTCTGGGCAGTCGAGGGCCGCTGTCCGGGAATGGTATAGCGCCGGCGACGACCGCACTTGCCAAGCGAGCCCGGCGGGGGAGACACTGCCGAGGTGACTCTGCGTGCTCAGGCCGATCGCGGTGAGTGAACTCCTGGACCGCTGGCAGTTCGCGGTCACCATCATCTACCACTTCCTCTTCGTGCCCCTGACGATCGGTCTCGGGCTCCTGGTCGCGGTGATGCAGACGCTCGCCTACCGGCGTCACGACCCGGAATGGGATCGCCTGGCGCGCTTCTTCGGCAATCTCTTCCTCATCAACTTCGCCATGGGCGTGGTCACCGGGATCGTGCAGGAGTTCCAGTTCGGGATGAATTGGAGCAACTACTCCGTGTTCGTCGGGAACATCTTCGGTGCGCCGCTCGCCATCGAGGGATTGCTGGCGTTCTTCATGGAATCCACGTTCCTCGGGCTGTGGATCTTCGGGCGTAACCGGCTCCCACCGGTCATCCACCTGGCGACGATCTGGCTGGCCAGTATCGGGACAATCCTCTCCGCGCTCTTCATCCTCGCCGCCAACTCCTGGATGCAGCATCCGGTCGGCTACCGCATCGTCGGTCACAAGGCCGTCCTGGCCAACTTCTGGGCGATCCTCGGCAACTCCACCCTGTGGGCGGCGTTCGCCCACACCGTGCTGGCCGCGTTCCTCACCGGAGGGATGTTCCTGCTCGGCATCTCCGTGTGGAAACTGGTCCGCCAGGGCGACCGGGCCTTCTTCCGACCGGTCAAGCTTGCCGCCGGCCTGAGCCTGGTCTGCATCCTCGGGGTCATCGTCTCCGGCGACTTCCAGGCCCGGCTGATGGACGAACAGCAGCCGATGAAGATGGCCGCCGCCGAGGCGCTCTACAACACCGAAGCCGGTGCCAGCTTCTCGCTCCTCACCATCGGAAACCTCTCCGGGCAGCCGATCTTCCAGATCCGGATCCCGCACCTGCTCAGCCTCATCTCCACCGTCTCCTGGAACGGCGAGGTCCAGGGCATCAACCAGGTCCAGGCGGCCGAGGAAGCGCGGCACGGTCCGGGGAGCTACATCCCGGTGATCTGGGTCACCTACTGGAGCTTCCGCTCCATGGTCGGGCTGGGCTTCCTGATCCTGATCGTCGCCGGCTGGGCCCTGCTGCTGGCCCGCCGTAGGCGGACCGACCTGCCGCGGTGGTTCTCGTGGGTGGCGCTGGCGGGCATCGCGATGCCGTTCCTGGCGAACACGGCGGGGTGGATCTTCACCGAGATGGGGCGCCAGCCGTGGATCGTCTACGGCCTGATGAGGACCAGCCAGGCGACATCGCCCACCGTCGTCGTCTCCTCGGTGGCGGTGACCTTCGGAGGGTTCGTCCTGCTCTATACCGTGCTCGGCGTCGTCGACCTGTGGCTCATGAAGCGCAGCGCCCTGCGCTCCCTCTCGGAGGCCGACGAGGCGGAGGAGGACGAGGAGGGCGAGGACCGGCGTGGTAGCGCCGGCGCCGCGCTGGTCTATTGAACCATTGGGGGTCGCTATGACCGGTCCCGTCGCCAGCCTGAACACCTCGTGGTTCGCGCTCATCGGACTGCTTTGGACGGGTTATTTCGTGCTCGAGGGGTTCGACTTCGGGACCGTCCTCGTGGCCCCGTTCATTTCCCGGGACGAGATCGACCGACGCCTGTGCATCAACGCCATCGGCCCGGTCTGGGACGGCAACGAGGTTTGGCTGATCGTCGCCGGCGGCGCCACCTTCGCCGCGTTTCCGCAGTGGTACGCCACGTTGTTTTCCGGGTTCTATCTGGCGCTGTTCCTGATACTCGCCGGGCTCATCCTGCGCGGGGTGTCCTTCGAGTTCCGGGGCAAGGAACCGGGCATCCGCTGGCGAAGGAGCTGGGACTGGTCCATGTTCGTCGGCAGCCTCCTGCCGGCGTTTCTGTGGGGCGTGGCCTTCACCAACCTGATCCACGGTCTGCCGATCGAAGCCGACGGCCTGTACCGCGGTGGGCTGCTCGGCCTGATCCACCCGATCGCCATCCTCGGCGGCCTCGCAGGCCTGTCGTTGTTCTGCCTGCACGGGGCCACGTTCCTGACGCTCAAGACGACCGGCGAGCTTCGGTCCCGTGCCCGTCGATCGGCGGCGGCGTTGACGGCGCCGACCGTCCTCCTCCTCGCGGGCCTCGTGGTCTGGCTCGCGCTGGAGGGCTCGCCCACCCCCAATCCCGACGGCCTCACCGGCGCGCTGCCCCTGGCGCTCGCCGCACTCGGCGCCGCCCTGGTGTTGCTCGCCGGGTGGGGGCGTCTGCACAACGACGACTGGGTGGCGTTCGCGTTGATGGCGGCGAGCATCGTCGCGGTCGTCGGCGCCGCGTTCACCACCCTGTTCCCGCGGGTGATGGTCTCGACGCACGCCGGCCAGTCCCTGACGATCTGGAACGCCGCCTCGGAGCACGAGACCCTCCTCGTGATGACCGTGGTGGCGGCCCTCTTCACCCCGCTCGTCCTCGCGTACCAGGCCTGGACGTATTACGTGTTCCGGCAGCGCCTGGAGCGTCCCGCCCAGCGTCGCGACCCCGGGTCGACTCCCGCCGGAGCCCGATGACGGCGGGCCGGCACGGCCCGCTCGACCGGCGTCTGTGGCGTGAGGCCCGCGCCGTGCGGTGGTGGACCGCGGCTTCGGTGGCGGTCGGGATCGGCCAGCTCGCCTGCCTCGTCGCCCAGGCGGCGTACCTGGCGCGGGCATTGACGGCCGCCATGTCCGGGCACACGATGTTCAGTCGCACGGACCGGATCATCCCGGCGCTGACGGGCCTGGTGGTTGCGACGAGCCTCCGTGCCGTGCTGGCCTTCGGCGCCGAACTGGCGGCGACGGGGGCCGTCGGGCGCGCCAAGGCCGGCCTGCGCCGCCGTGCGCTGGCCCACCTCCTGGCCGGCGCGCCCGCCAGCGTGGCGGAGGAGCGCGACGGGGAGCTCGCGGTGGCGCTCGGCCACGGGCTCGACCGCCTCGACGTCTACCTCGGCAGCTACCTGCCGAAGATGGTGCTCGCCTACCTCGCCCCCGTCGCCCTCGTGATCTGGATCGGCCACCTGGACTGGCTCTCGGCGCTGACGCTCGTCGTCACCCTGCTCCTTTTGCCCATCTTCATGGTCCTCGTCGGCCAGGCGACCGAGACCCGGGTGGCCAGCCAATTCGATGCACTTGCCCGCCTTTCCGCGCAGTTCCTCGATGCCGTCACGGGGCTGGCCACGCTGCGGGCGTTCGGCCGGGCCCGCGCCCAGCGGACCGTGATCGGGGAGGCGACCGACGCGTTGCGGCGGACCACCCTCGAGACCCTGCGGGTGACGTTCCTCTCGGGCCTGGTGCTCGAGACGCTGGCCTCCGTCGGCACCGCCCTCGTCGCCCTCCCGCTCGGCCTGCGCCTGCTCTCCGGGCGGATGACCCTCGCGCCCGCACTGGC
>Ga0123355_10020514_pt1 | contig 10559 bp, 11 predicted proteins | sample TergutEmb28metaG_3_FD_89872 | JGI IMG/M metagenome (GOLD analysis project Ga0123355, IMG submission 89872) | Embiratermes neotenicus P1 segment gut microbial communities from Petit-Saut dam, French Guiana - Emb289 P1 | ecosystem: Host-associated > Arthropoda: Insects > Digestive system > Gut ... | reverse complement strand
CTGTATGTACAGTCTTGAACTCCTGATGATGGATGGAAAGACCGTCCAAAACATGTAGAGTGTCATTCCAAAATAAAATAAATTTGATACATTGGTGTATCTAGTTGGTTTTACTATAGAAATATATTATGATGCACGGCCCTATGAACGTCAAATGCAGAAATGTATGCATTGCATCTTCTGACTTTGGCTTATTTCTCTCAGACACCATTAGACATTGTACATAAGATACATGCCTTATTTTCCTATACAACTTTCATTTGAAACAGTTTCCAAGCAGACAGAAAATCACTGCACTATATTTGAAAAGGACATTGTTGTGCATGTCTGTGTTCATGAAGAGTACCCCTGATTTTTGTCTGATTTTACCCAAAACTTGGATGCATCCAACAAATTTTTGTACAGCTCCTCAGCATCGTGACATGAAAATCCATTTAGCAATCTCAGTCTATCTAAAGTTGGACAGACATGCCAAGCTAACAAGTGCATTTCTGTGGTTTTTGGTTGGAAACAAACCAAAAACCAGACAAGTGAATGGAAAGTTGTGCTACAGTACAGGAAGTCAGGCTAACAAATTGGTATCAGTCAGGTCTTGCTGTGGAATATGCATGCTTCCTTTCATGAAAGCACCAAATTGCTAAGTTACCCTGGTGCAGCATTAAACTTGAAACAAGGAAGTGTGTATTGCACTTATTGTCACCTTATTCATTTAGCCAATATTCTTTCATGAACTGATTAATCATTGAACATGCGCTTGTTTCTTGTACTGCGTACATTTATCTATCACTACTGAAGTAAACCAACTGTGGACACTAAAGGTGGGATAACTCAACTATTTTATTGCATCTCCAACATATTTTGGACCAGCTGGGCCATTATCGGAGACTTCCAATAAAAAATGCCAAGTAGGAGCATCAAAACCTTACAAATAAAATCGCATAAAAATTATATACATCATTTGCGATAAAGTTATGAAATCAAGGTTTGAAAACAATGTGTGTTATGTCTTAATAATATGTTGGGATCATATTAAAAGGTTTTAATAAATTATTCTAACAGTGGACAAAATGGACAGGATTAAACAATACTTACGTTATGCATTCACGTTATTCAAACAGCATAAAACTTCATGCATCCGACCTCAAGGAGCTAATAAGCATGCAGGTACTGAAGAAATTTCTTGCAAGCCAACATAAAACATACAAACTGAAGGGTTCAGATTTGAGTTCTATTTTAGATATAAGTTATTTGCTCAATTTTAGCATGTGATAACATATAGTGGGTGGGGTAGCTAGATACCAACATTTCAGAGGAAACTGTTGCCTCCATCTTTAGGGTGCAGAAGACAAAGGCAGCAGGCTCCTTTAAAACACTGACTGCCACCTAATCAACCATGTGACATCACATCCCAGAAGATAATAATTTTGACCCTCATCACTTTGATCATTTCAAATCAAGTTTTGCTTTGTTTTATAGAACATACTAGGAGTACTGGTAAATCTGACCTCACAATTAAATGAAGTAATACCTGATAATGTGGTTTATAACAATTGGATCTGGTGGATGGAGCAGTGGATTGAGACGCTGAGGAATTTCTGCAAATTTCATTCTCTGGCATGTGAAGATTTGTTCTAAGTACTTGTCACAGTTGATGAACTCACGTTCATGAGCATCCTGTAAAGAACAATAGTGTCAACTACATTTGGTGTAATAACTAAACCTTTGCAGCTGGCCATGAATTATACATTAACCATACATTACAGCTGAGTGTGACAATTCTCCTTCATATTCAGGAGGTTCTGGGTTCAAACAGTGGTCTCAAGATTGGTAATCCTGACTGATGCCTATCGAAGTGTCCCTTAGGGCCAGAAGACATGTGTGAATCAACCTGTGGAAACCATAGCTAAAACTAAAACTAAACTCCGTGGCTTTAGTCCGCGAGCAAACCATACCGAAACCATAGCTAAATAAGGTAATTACAAAGTTAGCCCAACACATTTTCACTGAGGTTTACTTATAGATCTTATGGGAAATGAAAAAAATACTGTATTACATGGATTCCACAGAATGCCTCACTATACATGTCTGACACATACTATAATGGAAACAGTGCATTGTCGCTGACAACACAAAAACAAAAGAGAGAACTTTTTTCTACAACATGATGACAATGGGATGGTGGAAGTATGGCTCTGTGCATTCCTTAACTTGGCACTAAATGGAAATGGTCACCTTCACACCTCAGCTATGCAGAAGACACAAGTCTCCGCCCATGACAGGCATTTGTGCTCTGGTACTCGGGTCATTCAGCCTGCAGCCTACCATTATGGTGACTGAGCTAAAATACTTCATACTGAAGACAGACAGACAAACCTGGAGTCTGTGGGTCTTGATATACTGCCAAAGGGCACTGATGATGGCAGGTCGTGTTTGGGTGTGGACCCCAAGGAGTCTTGCCAAACGAGGATCTAGCTTGAACTGAAGAGGCTGGTAGTCCAACAACAGAAGAATGGTGCATCGGACATTCTTGTCTCCTGGACGTTTTACCTTGAAGCAGAACATAATTCAGTGCATTGCAAGTTTTAAACTTATGAAAAAATATGCATGTGTAATATCACCATGACAAATGCAGGGAACCAAATAAAAGCCGTTATGAATGGTTTCCCTGATGTGGGCAAATACAGGTCTAAATGTGTGTTATATCACTATATACAAAATAGTGGAAGAATTAATAAAATCCTCTTAGTGTATACAGATGGTGTTTTAATTATTCTTAAATATATGCATTTGTCTGATAATGCTGTACCAATTCTTAAAAAAATATGAATTCTTGTATAACCCTTTGTTGCCAGAATTAAGTGTCTAGTGTATACTGCAAAAGACCTGGGATTTAAATTGCTGCCCATTACTTTGCATGTTCTTGCCTGATGACTTCCGGTGACATTTGATTTTCTCTGTATCACAGTGTGCGCCACCTAAAGTCACTTCTGCTGCCACAGGGTTAGAAATATAACCTGTCATTACATGGTTCATGATGTGCAACAGCAGACAATGGTTTTCTTTTCTTATGGTTTATTTAATATTTTTTGTTTTTGTTTTTTATATTTTGCCTTGTACAGCATCATGTAGCAGGATGATTAACCTTTTGGCACCGGAATTATTTTTTTAATTTTAGCACACCCTCTGTATAAAATGTGAATAATACAGGAACCAAATACATTAGAATTATGAAATAAACTGCATTTTGAAGACAAAAAAACGGACAGTATATACCATGTTTAAAATATTCAGTACCTATATTTGTTGAATACATATATAAAATGCAACATTTAGAGGTTAGCGGTGCGGTACGACCACTACAGTCATTGTTAGGCATCAAAGGGTTAATGAACCAAGAAATGGAAAGGGCTAGGAAGTGGTCGCAGTTGAATTTTATGTATGGTTAACTGTGGATACTTAGATAACTCAAAAAACTTCAGTTAGGACACTGAGTACCCTGGCAAAGATCTGAACCTAGGAAACACAATGTTACTTAACCATGACATTCAGTAATAATTTTCTTAGTCCAACATTTGCAATAGGATAATACAGACAGGAAATAAATGTGTCATTATATTGAATGTCATAAGAATTTAATATTAGAAAAATTTATTATACCTGAAAGCCATCTGTCTCCTGTGTTGTTGGAGTCCGATGCCATTCCACAAGATGATTATCTGGTCCGTACAAATCTTTATCCAATTCAATCACCAGGCTCTTGAAAAAGGACGAAAACTTCCTTTTCACCTGGGAAGGCAGGAAAAAAATTCATTTATCACATAATGATATGCAAGTAAAGAAAACAGGCAAGTAGCATTTATATGCATGCAGGAGAAATGAATTTATTAATAAAATACGGTTAAAACCTCAATTCATGTAATATAAATAATGCCCATTGATTTTTTATATATGAACAATTTAATGAAATTATAATTTCTGGTCTAAGATTTATGACCTACTGGGAAGTTATGCCATGCACTTTGGTAGACGGATATCAGTATCTTGAAGGAACCTGCTCTCTCAATATAGACTCCTCTTCTATTCTGAAGTTGAGGCAGTACTTTCTTCTTGAACAATGGTGATTATCTACCAAACGGCATGGTGTAACTTGCAAGAACACCATAACCTTAATACTCACTGCCACAGGAACCTCAAAACTCACAAAATTTCCAGTTTGTCCACAAAATAGAAATTCTGAATTCCACTAACATGAAACTGAATCTCTGTATTGTGCAAAATCTACCTTAATTCATTTATGATAGATTTAACTACATGGCATCACATCATACAAGACCAAAACCTTAAAGAAAGGCCACTTCAGTCCACTCTAAGAGTAGCTTACAATTTTTGTGTCAGTAGAAATTTATGAACTTAAATTGGGTCACTGTACAGTACAGCAATGTAGAGCATTATGGTATAGCAATAAGTACACGATAACACATACTTTGTTAGGATCATTTTTACTGTCCTCCAGTAATCTGCCTTCAACACGTAACTCCCATGATGCAACACTTCCTTCTTCCCCCTCAGCAGGCTCCTTGGCTGGATAAAATGTATTGGAGATGAAGATTCTGAGTTTACGTTTCTGTTTCATTGGTCTCTTCAGGGCTTCCTGTACAGGAAGATGACCAATCAACTAACACATAATGAATTTTCCATCATTAAGATGATGATGATTTTAAGTTTAGTAGGTTAGATGACCAGAAAGTGACTTAACAATGTGCACGTTGCAGAAGTAATGACTAATTTGGACTAAAAACAAATGTAGAAGATAATGACAGTGAATCTGTTACAGATACTTGTACAAATTTTTAAGTACAAAGCTGACAACACCAGAATGTATTTCTGCCCATAGTAACAATGAACTGTGAAAGATGTATTCACTAACTGTTTAGTAGTATATTAATTTGCCAACAGTCATTGTACTTCATGCCCTGGCCATCCTAAGCTCCAAGAAAAATATGACCTGTAACCAACAGGATTGGAAACTAGTGCAATTCCAATGAGAATAAAACTCATCCCTGCACACAGTGGAAAGGCATTACAGAGGGGATGGAGGTAGAGATCCACTCATTCTTAACCTTGGCACTAGATGGAGGTGAGTGGCCTGCCTCATGCCCCCATAAAAAATTTAAATAATCATGATTGAAGTACCTGAATATCCAGTCTCTTTCGCATGATGGTGGAGTCCAGTTTTCGTTCAAAGGCCAGCAAATCCATGTATGCCTGTGATTCAGGTACCAGATCCCGAACCTTCTGGGGCAAAATTTTATCTGCCAATTTCTTTTTTTTCTTACTTGTAGAGTGAGAAAATTCGCTGAAAATTAAGGACACACAAAATAAAGATGGTATGTGTTATTGTATTACATGAAATACAGTGTTGATTTATCTTCGAGGAGTTATCCAAAAGATTGTAACGTAATGTAAGTTCTCAGGTTGTACATCTTACAATTGAGACCAACAGTTTGTTAATTACTATTCAGTTTTCTCATTAAAGTAATAAACAAATTTCAGCTGACTAAATAAGACACTTAGAGACTTTGTTGTTAAGCTGATTATCACTTGGATCACCAACAATTTCTTAGTAAGTCTTAACCTTTTGGCACTGGAATTATCTTTTTTAAATTTTAGCACACCCTGTATATAAAATGCAAATAATACAGGAACCAAATATGTTAGATTTATGAAACAAACTACATTTTGAAGAGGAAAAAACGGAGAGTATATACTGTGTTTAAAATATTCAGTACCCATATGTGTTGAATAAATATATCAAATGCAACGTTTAGAGGTTAGCGGTGCAGTACGACCACTACAGTCGTCATTAGGCATCAAAAGGTTAACAATAACACCACATCTTGATCCATTTACCTGTTCATCCATGCTTGTTTCTCATGTATTTCAGCATCACACAGAATGCAGAGTGTATGAAATATCAACTCAGATTTCTATTGTAGCTTTTCTGGCAAGTGCTGATGCACCAGAAATAGATACCAGACATAACTGGGAATTACATTATGCAGATTGATTTTTACATTGTCAGTTTTAAAGAAACATCTGTCTCACCTTTTCTGTTGTGGTGGTGGTGGTCTAGAATCAGCTGGTCTCTTAGCTGCGGATGGAGGATTGACTGGACCCTGTCGCATTGGAGTGTATGGTGGCTGCTGTTGTGGTCGTGGCATCATGTTAGGGCCTGGAGATGAGCCAATTGAAGGTGGAGGGTTGAAACCAGGTCTTTGCTGTAACTGATGTTTGAAATATTTTACTACGTTGTCACATCACTACACATTCAACATGACTATTCCAACATTACACTAACAACATTGCAGGCTAATTATTCATTCATTTAATGACACTTCCAGTTTCTCAAATATTATGTTTCAATAAATAACAAGATGATAGTGCAAAGCAAACTGAATGGGCGTCAGAAAGGATGATCACAGTCTAATTTATAATACCATAGTGACATGTGCCTGGAAGGAATGACAAAAACCACAAAATTCCTGATGTAGTACACTAACTTACTGAGCCAAAACCTTAACCTGCTATCTCCTGAAAACTGTAACACTGAGACAAAAGCAGGATAAAATTTTTACATATGCCAGAAAAAAATACTTTTCAGTAACCATTATATTCATTTTATGAAGACTGACACATACAGTGCTGCATATATACATTTTCTTGTTCAATAATTCAGGTGATGATTCTCATCCTATGGGTAATGCACATATATAATGAATCTTCACTTAATTACGTTATTATTTTTCTTAAGTTTCAGAACACTTGGGAAATATGTGAACTATAAATTTTCTGCCCTCTTACAAATACCGCACATTTAATAAATTTAATGTGATTCACCATGTTTGTGCAAGGGCCACCAACATATAAAAACATGAACACAAAAACTTGGTCAGTATTAGACCTAAAGTTTTTCTTAACAGGGAGATGATACAGAATAAAAACTAAGCATAATAAGTAAAAAAAAAAGATAATGTCTACCCTGTGAGCAAAGGCAGCAGGCTCACCCGAAACGTCGATACATACCTTCCAGGCTACATGGCGTCATATTCCAGAATACTAGTGAAAACATAAAACAGAGAACGCATTTATATCCCCTATGGTTCTAAACTGTTACCATTCATCATGCACCAAGACTTCAATGGGAAATAAGTGTGTCCCCTCTTTGTTGATCTGTCTTCAAAGGCGTTAGGTTATACACATTTAAGATGTTTTGATCTGGGTATTAGGTTAGAAACCTTCGCAACAGTCTGATGACCCTGTAGAACGTCCGCCGAACTTACTACATTAAATGCGGATGATACATGCTACGGAAACATTACCACATGAAATAGTATTCCCTTACAGAGGTATCAAACTGTGTCGAAAGAACCGACCAAATATAATGCCAATGTCAAACGAATGCTTCTACGTGATATATAGCAAATATATCCATTACAGTACTATAGTTACAGGAAAACTTGGTCCAGCATATTGTCGTAATGCTGGGACTGGAGGTGGCGGATATCTTTGTTGCGGTGGCCCTGCAGTCGCCGTTCCTTGCGAAGTAGCGAATCTCTGCGCCATTGCAGCGTCTAACGACCCTCCTCGTCTCCTAACATCACACACATTTCATCTGTGATTACGGTACTCCAACCGATAAACACGGAATACTGTACGGTGACCATGTTTGTCACCTCTTTACGGAGGGCCTGGGTCGCATGGTTCATCCATGCAGATGTAAAATGGAATATTTCCGCGTGGGTAGATGTGGACGATGGGTTAGTCTTCATATCCCACTGCACTTCCATAAATTTTTTAGGATTATGCTTGTGGATACTAGGGAGCCAATGGGGAATTGAGAAACCATGGAGCGCAGATGTCGGCATCCTAATGCGGCGAATGAATAACGGGCATGGTTCGTAGGCAGTGGGCTGCTACTGCATGCCAACCATGGACCATCCAAGTCAACTGCAGATTGACGTTTAGCATGTTAGGTGATTGAGAGAAATGGAGAAATTCATGATAAAGCACTCAGAAAAGGAAAACATGAGTCAAATGTTGTGGTTAATGGTAGAAGAAAATTATAATTTTGTGTTACTGGATTTATCCTATATTTTGCCAAAATCCCTTTACTTGTCTACATGCAGTTGGCAATTTAGATTTCATAGGGAGGTATCATTAAAATTAAAATGCTACGTATGTATGTTAGCCTCTACAGAGTAGAAAAGGCAATGAACATTCACAAACATTGAAGGCTATGTTTGCATTTCAAGACCGTACTTATTTTTTGAAGGTGCTAAGAAAACGGTGACAAAGTGTCATTGTATTATGGTGGTATTTTTGCTTGTAATAGTTGATGCACATTTTCATGAGTTCTGATTTTAAAGATGTTCCTTACCACAAGATTTTCAAGGTCCATTGATGCACACATTAATAACATTTCGTTTCCTTATGAGGAGACTTCACAATAAGATTTTAATAAAATATTTATGCTCTACCAGGAACTAACTTTTATGGCTGGCTGCCCTGTAACTTTTTTTTTTGGGCATTGAAATCTAATAACTCAAAATATGCTGTTTGAATATAGCAACAATTTACCACAATTTATGTGATATATAAACAATTCAAGTCTTGATGTGTTCACTGATTAATTTGTAGAACCAACTTTATATGCATTAAATGTATTCGTAACATATTATCAGTTCTCCAGCATATTTCAACATACCGCATGTGCCATCATCAGGTAGTCTTTGTTGTGGTTATCATAACACTTTTGAATGGTCCATTATACCACAGGTTATTGGATTCACAGTTATTCACTTGCACACATTCTAAAAAAAATGTTCAGTGAGTTTAGTGGGTCATTTATTAATTGCTAATAATATCTAAGAACATTATGAAAAAAGGCAACATTTTGGTGACTGCCGAGTTTAAAACAAGTTCACTAGCATATAAGAATGGATTGACTTCCACTGTCATTGCAGTACATATTTAAACTTGTAAAATGGGTATTGTTGGTTGTTATGTTTAGTTTCTAAATCCTGAAACTGAATTTCATGATGTTACTTCATCAAACTGAATTTCTAAACATGGCCCCTAACTTTCAGAAGGGAGAAATTAATACTCATCTAGGTACTGTGAAATTTAAAATTTTTGTACGAGTTCCTGGAATGTATCAGTCAGTTATCCTTTATGAATGATTTAAAATCAGAGTCAGTGCATGACGTGTTCTGTATCATTGGCTTCACCTTACAAGGAATTATGAAATGCAAATATATTGTGTCTGCTCAGCAAAGTAGTCAATCACGCTGTGACACCGCCATGTCAAGATGTTGTGTTCAGTTGTTTCTGTTAAATGTTTTTTTTCAGTTATTAGATATTTCTTGTTCTATGTTGTTGCTTCACATTTTGAAGTGTGGTGTACAGAAATTACATTATATTTCAAATTGTGTTTTAAATATTTAGTAGGGACTGTAATCTTGAATGTATATGAGTACAACAAGGTGACTACACATGATATGAGTGATATCAAAGACATTAAATTGAAAATGAGGCCACAGGAAGGAGGAATTGAATCATTTCTCATGTCTTATTGAATTAAAGTGTATGTTCCATTTTTGGTTGCATATTTTGTTACACTCTTCTGTTTCTTTTCAGACCTTGTAGCATGTAACAACATATATTCTGAACCTGCATTTCTTATCCTTGCCTGTAAGTAAAAAGAGGTAAAGTTCACCCTAGAACAGGCAATACAGGCCGAGTTTGAAAGTAGTAGTATACCTCTACTTTTTCTTTAACCTTGGCAGTAGATGGGGGGTGGGTGATCTATACAATGGTCTGGCCGCTTTGGTGGGGGTGGGTGATCAATACAATGCTCTGGGTGCTTTACACCTGGGAAAGACCCAATACCCATTGTACAGGAGGTTGGGTGGGCCCCAGGGCCATTCTGGACGGTTGTGGAAAATCTTGCTCCCACCAGGATTCGACCCGTGTACCATCCAGCCTGCAGTGAGTCATTTTACTGACTAAGCTGTCCTGACTCCCATCCTGGTCTATAACATCTCTGAATTTTGGGGTTGTGATGAACATAACACATCATTCTGGCTGCAGTTCCACAGAAGAAAGTGGCAGAAAAATTGTTTGCCCTTTACTGATTAAACAGTCAGGATTATTGTGACTGCACAGAGAAAATGGGGCCTTGCTCCATCATTTTGAAACAGCATTTGGATGCTTTAGAGGAAAGAAAAAGAAAAGCTGTTGGATGAGTTTATTGTGTTGTGCTACAGCATGTCTGGTGAGAAAGAGTTTATTGTGTTGTGCTACAGCATGTCTGGTGAGAAAGAGTTTACTGTGTTGTGCTACAGCATGTCTGGTGAGAAAGAGTTTACTGTGTTGTACTACAGCATGTCTGGTGAGAAAGAGTTTACTGTGTTGTGCTACAGCATGTCTGGTGAGAAAGAGTTTACTGTGTTGTGCTACAGCATGTCTGGTGAGAAAGAGTTTACTGTGTTGTGCTACAG
>Ga0123355_10020513_pt1 | contig 10559 bp, 7 predicted proteins | sample TergutEmb28metaG_3_FD_89872 | JGI IMG/M metagenome (GOLD analysis project Ga0123355, IMG submission 89872) | Embiratermes neotenicus P1 segment gut microbial communities from Petit-Saut dam, French Guiana - Emb289 P1 | ecosystem: Host-associated > Arthropoda: Insects > Digestive system > Gut ... | reverse complement strand
TCTTAGGGGGCATTGTTTAATGCAATCAGCAGTAAGGAGAAAAAAATTTTAAAATGTTAAAATTTTTTTGGGAAAAAAGAGGGGGGGGGGGTGCTGAACAAAACCCCACCCACCCCCCCCGAAAGTTAGTAATTATACATCACTTCCGGACCCACAAGTCTGCATTATTCGCCATGCCGTTAATACTTATTGCAAGAAATTGTGAAGTATGAAGTCGTGGTGACATGAGATGACATAATATTGATACTGTGTTTTCAGAAAAGGGCTCAGCTGGTTCCAAAACTGAAACAGTCCCCGCACACGCAAGCATGGATACGTACAGAGGCATAGACCAGTGTTTCTCAACCGCCGGTCCGCTAGAGTTTCTTCTGGAATTTGTCATTTTAGTTTTCTGAGCAATTTTCACGAATAAATGTTTTGTAGTGGAAATATTCTGAGCAGAAAAATAATCGTGAATGTGTCGAAAAACTCAGACCCAGATGTTGGCCTGAGGAAACTAAAATATGCTGCAAGATTTCATTAGTCCAGTGATTGATAACTAATTTAATGTAATTTTATATTTGTCAACATGCCACACCGTATAAATAAGTGTAGTAATACTCTTTATGGTTATGCCATAATTAATTATTAATACTTATGTTAGTTTAATGTATGAACTTAAAAAAATGGAAAGGTATTTACGAATAAATCTGTTGCGACCGGACCCTCGTCTTATGAAAAAGAATTTACAGGGCCGCGGTCTCACAAAGGTTGAGAAACACTGGTATAGACAACATCGTTCCTTCCTACCTCACTCCCTTGTCTTGCTAGGGAAATGCAGACTCCTAACCAACGACTAAGATAATACCATGTTAATCAACACTAAATAACCGAGAAGTGCGTTGCATTGTGGCTGGCAACTGATGTAGCAAATGCGAAACTGCAAGACTTGCATGACGGTCGAGGGAAAGATTAACGGCTTATGGTGTGCAACACCGTGCACTTGGTTGGATGAGACTCCGCTTAGCAAAGGATATTGGTGAGGATGCAGTCAAAAGAGCATAGTACTGTTTGTTTTTGCGGTAAGATCACACCTACATTTGTACAGACATTTAGTTTCTGACGGTGGTGACTATGAAGTTTACCTCCCTCTGGGATATGATGTCGCGTGTTCTGCTAGAAATGTACCGACTTATCGGAGGAACGTACTATCTTCATCGGGTGGAAGAGTGAAGAGAAGTTTTGGAAATTCTTCAGGATGCATTTCTTCAGCAGATCTTCAACATCTGTGAATAGTATGGAGCATACAAAGGGGCAGCATTTTCGGCACAATACTTTTGATTTTATTGCTTTATTGGAGCAATATTTCACTTGCATCGGGATAATCTTACAAGGGATTGCCGGCGAGTCGTTTTTTTAAAGAGATTTATTGCACAGACAGTACGTACGAGGATAAATTACAAAATTGTTCCTTTAACCAATATGACTAAATATTGACACTATGGTACAAGTGGAACTGAAGAATGTGTGTATAAACATACGGGTGCAACTAACGGCAGTGAAAAATTGTGAACAAAATAAACGACTTCCGGTAAGCTAATTAAGCAGTATATGCTTCGTACGTTTGTATTTTTATTTCTTGTACAAGTTGGCCAGGTCGGCTAGAGTATAATTCCCTGTTTCTTGGACTGGGGGGTTGGGGTGTAAGGGACAACGAGCGAAAAATTTGTCAGTAAGGCAGTGGATGAGAACGCGGATGGGCTCTATGTTTAGTGAGGACTGCAGGTGGGAAGAGGGGGTATGTCTGGGATGGTTACCGATGACTCGAAGACATATAGATTGGATAACTTGAAGTCTGAGGTAGTTGGAGGAGCATCTGGAACTCCAGAGAGGGGCGGCCTAAGTAAGATTGGAACGAATAAGTAATTTATATAGGGTTAACTTGTTGGTCTGTGTGAGCGCTGAATCTCGGGCGAGGAGAGGGAAAATGTTACAGGATACGCCTGTAGCTTTATTGGCGACGGTGTGTAGGTGTCGGTTGAAGAGCAGTTTCGACTCTAGAACAAGAACCAGAGAGCGGACGGTCGAGATCCATGGCCCAAAGGTGTTCTGGAACCGATTAGGGCCCGGGAGGGGAGGACGACATTTGGAATATAATAGGGCTTCGATTTTGTTGTTCTTTAATCGAAGTTTCCACGTAGTGAAGTATTTGTGTAAGGTCGTTATTGCAGTACTGAGTCTGCGGGATATAGTATCGGGTCGCCAGAACTGAGATAGAAGGGCAGTATCATCCGCGTGTAAGGCGAGGTGGGTGTGCGGTGGGCGCGGCATGTCAGAAAGATGAAGGGGGAATGTTTTAGTCGATAATACGGCACCCTGACGAAGACCTGAGGGCGTAGATTTTGGGATGGACGTAGTGTCATTCAGGTGAACTGTGTAGGTACGACGTTCCAAGTAGAACTGAAGGAAGAGAAGAGGATATTCCGGCAAGTGAAATGAGATTACTTTGAAGAGTAGGCCATTTAGCCGTAGTGTATCTTAGGCTTTCTCAATATCAAGCAAAACCACGCCTGTGTGTTTTCTGAGATAAAAGCCGTGGGTGATGAAGTCGGTGATTCTGGCAAGTTGGGAGACTGTTGAGTGTTGTTTGCGGAAGCCCAGTTGTTCTGGGTGTAGAATGAGATTCCGATGTATTAAGGAGTTCGCTCTGTGTGCTACAACTCGTTCTAGAAGTTTGCTTACAGTGCTTAGAAGACTAATAGGTCTGTGGGAACCGGGGTCAGAAAGTGGTTTGCCAGGTTTTTGAAAAGGGATAACCATGGCGGTTTTCCAGGCGTAGGGGAAATATCCGGGCCTCAGATTGTGATTAAAAATTTGGATCAGATGGATGAGAGCTGTGCGGGAGAGACTTCGAAGCATAGTAGCTGAGATGCCCTCTGTTCCTGGGGCAGATTTGAGTTTGAGAGATTGAATTAGACGTCGGAGTTCATACGGCTTTGTGAGCTGAGCCGCGGGAACGTGTGGGTGGGGACGGCTAAAATATTTGTTGACGGTGTGATTTACAATGTGTGCGTGGTTTGCTGTACCGACGTTTGAGTTGAGATGATGAATCCGTTCGAACTGTTGTACTAGGAGTTCAGCTTTATCGGCAGAGTTGAAGACTTGCACACTGTGGTCAAATAAGAGAGGAACAGAACGAGTAGGGGTTGTGAAGTACCTGGCGATTTTCCAAAATGGTTTTGCTTGAGGGTGTAGTGTGCCCAAAAGGAGGCCCATTTAGAATTTCGTAGTTGAGACAGTCGGGAGGTGAGAGCAGGGCGATAAGTTGGTGAAGGGGATGAAACAGACGGAATCCCGCTCTTTGATAGGGCCTCGGTTCTAGTTTTTGATTTTCATGAGGTTGACCAGACTAGGTGGGAGAGTAAGGTGATGTATCCAGACAGTGAGATAGGGGATGGCTGTATTTGCAGCTCGACACACTGCTGAGGAGACCTCTTGGTTCTTTGGCTCTGGGTCAGTACGATCGCTGGTGTGGGGATTAGTAACGATCAGTTAGTTTAGAGTGTATTTGAAAAGTGGCCAGTTAGCATGTTTATAATCGAGAATTGGACGAGATTCGGAAACGGAGGGACGTGATAGAATTTTAAATACTACCAGCTTTGGTCGGAGGGGTGGGGAAATAGCGAGGGCGAGTCATTCAGTTTCTGCCAGTAGCCGGGAAATAACACTTGTCTGCAACGTCAGTGGACCCACTTTACTTTATTTTGCATACCGGTTAAAGATTTCAAGACAGTAAGGAACAGTTCAACTGCTGTTCACTTCTTATTTCTCCTTCATGTTGAGAAGGCTCCGTTGATACTCATCTCGAAATGGTTAATATGCAGACGGACGAAGGACATGGTCAATTTTTTGACAATGTAAGGGGTGGAGTAAGACGAAAGCAAAACTACCTGCTCAAATATCCTAGACCATGACGTACCACATCGTTGGCTTGGTCTGTGAAGGACAGAAGGAATGTCAATAATCGTATACTTCATTTGTTAGTTTTTGGCAACGGCAACTGCAAGCTGGGAACGAGTCATACCGTGATGACGATGCCGGATTGGCGGACGAAACGAAACAAAACTCGTATTGGTTTGGTTTACTTTTTAAAACAAATATTTTGCTCATGTCACTCAGTGGTCAGAGTAGAGCTGTCCCTCAGCTAAGCCATAATCTGCAGTGACCAAAAGCTGACAAATGACATAAAGTCTATTCTGATTCTTTCTATTCTGTTCGCGCGATTGTGAGTGAGCAACCATATTTCTACACTACTAAACTCACGAATTAAACGACGGCAAGACGTTATAACAATTATTATTAGTATTATCGTGAAATAATAATAATAATAATCGACGTCAATCAACGGAGTACAAAACTGCATATCCATTCTCAGTAGTTTTAATGATTTTAATATGTTCTTTCTTTGAGTAACCTTTGAAATGACTTTGAGGTTCCAGTAGTGGTGCTGGTGAAGATCCAATTCTTAAATCAGCGTTAAAAAGGTAAAACGCTTTGTCTGCATCATCGAGGATCTTCGGAACTCTTGTTCTTGTTCAACCTGTAGGCCTACGTGACCTGTACCCCATAGCTCCCTCGATGTAGACTCATGTACAATCCATGGGCATCCGTGACCCGTGATGTATGTGATTGTGGCTGGGTTGGTGGTGTCCAGTTAAGTACGCTGTGAATTCTTTGTTTAAAGCACACGGAGAGAAAATATCTATGTGAGTAAGTGACGTTTGTGATCGTCAGTTTTTTAATTGAGTTCGAAGGAAGTTTTTGTTGACTTATGCTTACGGAATTGCAATTTGTAGAAGTACCCGTAGCGTATCCCTGCCAGGTTATTCTTTGTTAGCCATTCTAAGTGTTCGTGATGTAAAAATATGGGGGATTTGTAGTATGGGTTTATTTTGTAATTTTACGAAAATGATAGATTACCGCTGCTGGTGACCATATTTATGCTAGCGTAATATGCAGAGAACTTGTAAACTAGCTGTTTGGCTTTAGTTGTCGGGCGCCATCTTGTTTTTATTAGTAATGTGATTGTGTGTTTACCGACATGGGGATGGTAAATAGCATTTTCGTTTTAAAGTATGTTTGAACTTGTTGTGATTTAATTACATAAAGTTGAATCGGCTCACTTTCAGTATGTGTAATAATATTTCTTTTGTGTAATTCAAATGTTAACCTTCGGCATATGTATTTTGCCAGAACAAGGGCCATGGATTTCCATTTAATTCCAATTTTTAGGAAGTTCTGAAGTTCAGTGGTGCTGGAATTGAAGTTATATGATGTTAGTTGAGTGTTTTGCTTTTATGGGAAGGCGAGTGGAATTGGTTATGAAGTGCCAACGCTGAGATCAAAATGTTAGATCGTATAAAATGTACCCTAAAATCTTCGGCCGATTAAGTGTGCGGTGCAGACGCTACTCGCGTCAAGTTGTACCGCGGAGATGCGGGCCTCTAGTACCTGCAACAGACCAAGAACCGGTACGGATTACAATTTCTGCGCGATATGGTTTGAGTAAATTGTATCGTGAAACTAGCGTGTGTGTGTGTGTGTGTGTGTGAGATACCACCCCAGTCATACGTTATGTGGTTTTGGTGTAGACGCTTACGAAACTTCCCAATCTCTGGTGACAGGTTTTTGAGGAGAATGGTAAAGGTTATTACCGATTTCGTCCAATCTCTTAACTTCATTGATAATGTATTTGTTTATTTCTTGTTTGGTGAATAAGGGTCCGGTCAGTTTAAATACTTTGAGACTGAGTTGTGTTTTGAACTGCCTCAAGTTTATGCAGGAATTTTCTCCTTTCTAGAACTAACATAGACAAGCAGAAGTGCATATATTCATGTTTACAATTTCTCACTCAGCCAAGATTTTGAAGCACTCATTTTTGCAGCAGAAGCTGTATGAGTGCAATGTGTGATGCAATTAAAATACATACTAAAATTTGTATGCTGATCTTCTTTTCATGCCTGGTGTAGTGTAAAGTATAATGCTTGTGGGCTGAGACTGTGGCAGAAGTTAAGTAACAGTTGTCATGTATGTTGAGTTTATGTTAGTAATATGAAAACTGAATGCCTAACCTTAATACTCATAGATCGTTTTCTGTTGGTACTTTCATGCAAGGGCAACCTCACCTTGAGTTTCCTTAATGGAAATTAAGCCTAAAAGCCTAATTTTTATGTTTGTTGGGACAGTGATGTGAGTTTGTAACAAATAGTAAACCTTAAATAATAGTCAATGAGTGGGACTGGCTACAAAACACAAGTAGGCTTTGTTTCTTGCTACATGGAACTGTGCACTATTGTACGTGCACTTACACCCCTAAACACTGGTACACTTGTAAGAAAAGCTACACTTACGACACAAGAGTGTTGATATACTCATATTTTACATTTCTTGAATGGCAAGAAACTGTCATTACAAGCTGGCGGCCATCTTCAGCAGAATAACCAACACACATGACGATCAAGTATGAGTATGTGGTAGGTGTTTCTGTATGAAAGGATAGTAGGAGTTGTGAGGTCCTCATGTCTGTGTCACTGAAATGACAAATAGTCCTGGAAGTTTATGGTGTGAAACTGGCGCAGTCAGCAGTGAAATCAGGTATCCATAAATTTACCAAAAACCTAGGAACCACCTCAAAATTACGGGAGCCAGTAGGGTGACGTGAAAAAAGTTCTTTGCTGAGAACCAAAAGTTCTGTATTGGCATGTGAACCTCACTGTTATCTGGCATTTTTTTTGTGCTCATGAACTGGGTACATGTTTTTATATGTGAGGAAAGAAAACTCTAACTGTTGTACTAGAGGTGTTGGGTGTCATGGTGCAAAATTTAGTCATCCTAGTGCCCTGGCATTTGGGATTTGTGCATCCCCCAGAGTGAAGGGAGAATTCTGTGTGTGTGTGTGATTGAAAGTATGTTTCAGATCCTAATAGGAAAATGAAATTTCTGAGACTAATCTGTGTGTATTGCATATATCAAGCCTAAGGATGGAGTAAATGTTTGTGGTTTCAGGAGTATTATTGGAATCGTTCAAGCCTGAAATTGCTACTATAAATATGTTTGTGAAATACGAGAAACAAATACCTGTGGAGCTGCTAGTGTCTTTATGAAACAAACATATGACCTTGACCTTCCTTGGGTTTTTATTTGTGCTCTGAAAATCTTAAAGTCATAGTTCCTTTCATGAGAATGAAGTCAGAGCATTAGTATGTCAGTGTGCCTGGTTGGTGACTTGTATATTACGATTTTTCTGTCATTGCAATTGAAAGTGTCTGACTTTATTTGCTGTGACTTTTAGTGGCAGTTACAACCCTGTTTGGCAGTGGCATCTCTTGTACAAGTTGTGAGAGACGATGAGGAATGTATATGTAATGCTTCCTACACTTCATTCCATATTTCTTTTGTGAAAATATATTTATTTCCATAACAACAGTATTTAAAGTTGTTGGTGAGTAAAGATTTGTAAAAAGTTATGAAAATGTGTAATGTAACTGTTATTTAATCATTTTTTAAGTTGAGTCTTTTTTCTTATTATCTGTAACATATTTTTAGTTGATTTAACATTATACATTTTCCCTGCAACAATATTACATTCACAGACCAGCCTCGTGGTCTAGTGGTCAGAGTCTCTGCCTACTAATCATGAGGTCCTGGGTTCGATTCCTGGCTCTACTGTGGGAATTTTCTCTGAAGGGGAGGATTCCCGTGGTGACCATGGTCTGGGTAGGTTAGTAGAATTTAGGTTTAAGGGCCCTCCTGGCACTACATCCTCCTATATCACCACTCACATCATTGGGACAACGTAACTGCGCCTTGTGGGCGTCCCAACCTCAGAAGTCGGTTACACTTATGCCATGCCTAGGAGGGAAGACCGCGAAGTCCACAAGGACATGTGGGGGCAATGGGGGGGGAATTACATTCACAAAATTCAATACCAGCTTGTTGCACTATACTCTTTATTGTTGGTTAGTACTCCAGCATGTTTCAGCCTGACATTGTACACCATTCTCAAGGAGTCCTCTGTGACACATGAAGTTTTGCTTCAACTTATCTGTTATAGTTCTCACATATGATTAATATTGATGTTGTAGTAAATTACAGTTAAAATACAAGTAAGTTACAATTAGTACAGTATATAATAAAGCATAAAATTCAAGAATTATGTGTCATGTCCACGGTAAACATTCAAACCATCAGGCTGCTCCAGTTACTGTGCACAGACCCGTCTACTGTAAGTCACACACTGACAAATTTATGGCAGTTCTACTACATACTGGAGATGATAAAAGTTAAACATTTGTATTATGCAACTGCGCACTCCCCAATGATGGGCTAATGAGGCCCAAAACATGTAGGAGTTGACATATTATAACATTTTTGTGATTCTGATGAATTGTGTGCATTTGTTGTTTTACATTCCGGTAATGTAATCATAATGCATGGAATGTTAAAAAAAAAAAGAGGGGGGGGACATTGGGGCAAAATGTCATTTGTGTTTGTAAGCAAGTATGGCTTTCACTGAATCAATTTTCGCAAAACTCCCACCTGTAGATATCTTCGGTATCAAAAGTGACATAAATCAGTTAAAAAATCCAGAATAATGGGTGGAAATTCATTTACACCATTAAGGGAAGTGTGACTGTCACTGTGTCGATTTGTATGGAACTCACATTCCTCAACAGCTTTTTGTACAAAAGTACTATACTTTATATTGCAAATATCTGATAAGTGGTTTGGGTGCTGATACTAAGTCACAGTAATGATGGATGGACAGCTGGAAGCCTCCACATAAGGTTTTCTTTCTTAGTTGTCAAAAATGAAACTTTTTGGTTATGAGGGGATGTTCAAGATAAAATATACTGTGAGTTAAGATATAAAACAGGAATTGTGCTTAACTCAGTACCATAGAAAATAGTGGGCTGGGACAGTGTATTCGGTATAACAACTCGCTATGGGCTGAATAGTTTGGCAATCAAATGCTTGTGCGGGTGAGAGTTTATGCACCTGTATAGACTGGCCATGGTATCCAACCAGCTTTCTGTACAGTAATGTTTTTTTTTCTAGGGGTAAAGTGGCCAGGGTGTGACCTTGACCCCCCCCCCCTCCCAAATCTAGTGTCAGGGTTGAAGAAAAAGTAGAGCTATACCTCTGCTTCTCCTCTGGCCCTTCATGGCCTGTTTTAGGGTGAACTTTACATTTACCGTGGAAAATAAAGTCCTACAAACAGAGCTGGCTTTGGGATTTGGATAGAATGGAATTGGGCTAACTGCTAGAGCAGATTCAAAATTAGAGACTTAGGAGGAAGAAGGGTTATCATCAGATCTAAGCAGAGATGGAATTACAGTTTACAATAGTTTGAAGGACTTTGTGCTTGGATGTAGGTGATGAAAGGTGATATTGTCATGGTACATTAATACCTAACATCATTGAATATAAAGTGTTTTGTGTATGTTAAAAATGTGAGTAAGGTAAATTAATTTTTCCGTAATTGTTGCAGGGTATAATTTATGTAGATGAGAATGTGTCAGAACTGCAGTTAGCCTGAGAGGTGCTGGGACTGTGTGTAATGGATGGCATTGCTCAGCATAGTTTCTGAACAGGGACTGATCCAACAGCATAAAGCCACATCACAAATACAGATCAAAAGAGTAAACAGGTAATTTATGTGCATTCCGCAGAAGCACATGCAGTTATATGTATGTACTTTTTTGAAATGATGATGTGGGTGTGGTAAATGTTAAAAGAGAAATGTGATGGTTAATAAGTGAATTATTGCAGGTGGCTTATGAACTTCATTTTTAGCTAACCACAGTCATGGATAGTGATAGCAATTATGGGCCTGGAGGTCCAAAGATCATGGTATTTCGTCCTACATATGAAGAATTTAAAGATTTTTCGAAGTATATTGAATATATGGAATCAGTTGGAGCACACAAGGCTGGTTTGGCTAAGGTGAGTAATCACTTAGTTGGATTGCATTTTTTTACTTGGTGAGCTCTCATTTTGTATGGATGGAAGAAATGTACTGCGCAAATGGGAGGCTTCTCTATGTAGAATTAATCCAAACTGGGCAGTTTTCCTGGTTTGTTGTCGATCATGGTACGTAGTTGCTAATAGTTAAAAATGTATCGAGAAATGTTATTGGCAGTTGGCAGAGGAAAGTACATGTGCTTTGTTCAGCACTGCTGTCAATATTTTTTTCTGAATGAAGTTACATCAGTAGGTAGAAATGTTGCATATTCTGTGAAGCTGTCTTTCCAGAACTTTTCAGCTTTATAGCATGTGTATATGTAAATCGAGAAGAATGAGATGGGCTGGACATGTGGTGGATATGGATGAGGAGAGGGAGGTGTATAGGGTCTTGGTGGGGAAACCGGAGGGAAGGAGACCACTGGGGAGACCTAGGCGTAGATGGGTGGATAATATTAGGATGGATCTCCAGTAGGTGGGATGTGGGTATATGGACTGGCTTGGGCTGGCCCAGGATAGGGGCAGGTGGCAGACGCTTGTGAGTGTGGTAATGAACC
>Ga0123355_10020512_pt1 | contig 10559 bp, 4 predicted proteins | sample TergutEmb28metaG_3_FD_89872 | JGI IMG/M metagenome (GOLD analysis project Ga0123355, IMG submission 89872) | Embiratermes neotenicus P1 segment gut microbial communities from Petit-Saut dam, French Guiana - Emb289 P1 | ecosystem: Host-associated > Arthropoda: Insects > Digestive system > Gut ... | reverse complement strand
TTTCTTTCTTTGGGGTTACCTCAAATCAAAAGTCTACGTTCGAAAACCTCGTACAGTCGACGATCTGAAAGTTTCCATTCGCGAAGAAATTTCAACTGTGCCATAAGAAATGTTAGTAAATGTGATGCAGAACTTTGAGGAGAGGCTCCGGACGTGTGTACGGCAAGAAGGACGGCATCTTTCCGATATAATTTTCCGTAATTGAGTAATCAATGTGAGTAATCAAAATTGCATTTATTACAGGTTGTTTTGGTGTTAATATAATTTCTTTATATTGAAAATTAAAAAGATACAATTATTTGAACAAAAAAATGCGTTCTTTTTGCGCCACTGTGTATTAATGTCCGAAACATGTTGGGCATAGAAGAAGTGAATTAAAACTTAATAAATTGTGATATCAAGTTGGTCTCTTATTCCTCAACTATAACAATGATGCACGGTCCAATGTGCATAAGATGTTCCAAAAGTAATTTCATTTAATATATGAGGTAGTGCAGCTTAGTACACAAGACGTATGACAGGATAATCCTCAATAAACCCAGTTTTAAGCAACGTTTGAACATTCTATGTCCATTTTTAGGTTTCAGCTTCGAAATATAAAATATTTAAAAAATTGGCCATGAGATTTTTTCGGATACGAAAACTCATCAAGAGAATTTAAACACTTTGTATGCTTTTGACATTTGAACTGTACTTTTTGTAAAATTAATGACGTAATATATACGTTTATATACTTTTTTTCTTAAGTTGCTCATCACTGAGGCAGATGGTAATTGTCATCGGATGCCCTTTGTGATATGATCTAGCAATTTGCTCAACCTCTATTGGACAGGAATAATTTTTAACGAAAGTAACCCAAACGGTACTTACGACTCGTGCGTATTGTAAACAAATTTGCAGTAATACATTTATCTTTTTATGTTTTAATTGATATAAAGTAATTTTGTTATATCAGGGGGTATTTTATTTAAAATGTTAGTTTTTGCCGTTAATGAAATGGTATTTTGCCTTATTCGTTGTATTATTGTATTTACTTTGGCGTACCGAGCACAGGACCTCATGTTCCTCTCAGTATTTCTGTGACGTGTGTTTTCTAATTTAACCCTATTTTAGGTTTCAGCCTGTCAACAGTCTATTAACATAACCTTCCTCTACCGAAGCCTACACGTATTTTTGTTTTCCTATAATAATCCTAAATTCCTTGCAAAAATCAAGGCTCTTTCCTTTTTTGGCCTAAAAACCATTATGCTAACTCAGATAAGAAAAATGACAATCATATGTTTCTCGTTAATTAACTAACTGAAATACCGAATATTAATACACTATAGGTGACAACATTTCCTCCGAAGATTTCAAATGATTCGTGTTAAAGTCTTCTAGGTTTCAACATATTACGTTCTTGTGGGTTGGTAGCAGTGGAAAGGAGGAACGTACTGCGTCCATCTTAATGGTCATAAATTACACAATGTCGCGATATAGAAGACCAGAGTAACCCATGTGACGCTGACAATTAGGAAAGGTTACAAGACTTAAAAGTTAAATGTCACACCATCATCATCATAAACATCAAGGATTGGACCCTTTGATCTGTTCCGTCTCCACAGTTACAGCTGCTCGCACCAACGCTTCTTTGTTCTTCCAATTGTTCTCTTTTCTTGTGGTCTGTAGTAGTAGGATTTCAAAGGGATTCAGTTTTGTGGCATTCTTTGCAAGTGTGAAAGCCAGTTCCGTCTGTATTCATATAACTTGTCTAGTATGCCTGTAATCCGTAGTTCGCGGCTTATGTAGTCATTTGTTTTGTGGTCATAAAGGGTGTAGCCTGTCAGAGGTCTCAGTAACTTCATTTCTGCCGCTTAAATGTCATACCATCTTTCTATATCAAAACCAAAATTATATAGGCCACGTTGTTGATGTTGTTGGGTGGAACATCCGAACTTTTGGCTAATTTGGATTATTTTCAACATAAGGGAACAATTATGCATGGACATGACGGTCAGAACACAACTATATTGTCAATTATACATAAGAGTTCAGATTCAGTTCGTAACAGATTTTCAGTTCGTAAAATTTTCTAAATATATTTTATAGCCGTAACGACACTGAAATTCATTGTCAAACAAATTAGTACAGTGCGTTATATTAGGTTTTGTTACATAGGAGTTCACGCTTATGGTGGTCCATCACTTTAAATAGGTCGTACAGGGATGCTGATAAGTCCTTAGCCTGACCAGGACAGAAACAAGCTAATGTTTCTGTCAGAATGACGTGAATTTCCTTCGGCGCGTTGCCTTCCAGGAAAAAAAAATACTTGATGACAGCTCGCGTCTCGATGTTGTTGAAATCGCGCGCGTCCCTAACATGCTTCCGAGCTTGTTTCCTTCCTGGTCGGCCTAAGGATTTATCAGCATTCCGGTAAAGCTGCAAAATACAGAACCCTCTCTCGATGCATTTCACGAGTATTTGTCGACTGTGCTTTGTTTTCTGACACGTGTTTACTCTGCGACTCTTCCAAGCTCTTCATGCAAATATTTCTTTTGTTTTAGCACAAAGAAACGTGTCTGATATTGATTGTAACAAACTGTCCATAGGAATGAAATGTTTTCCGATCCGTCGTGTCACGAAACATTTCCATTTTTCCCCACTTCATGACCTGCAAGATATGGCTTTTCGATATACGTTCCGTCCTGTGTAATAACGTGAGTGGGTCCGAGGGGCAGATCATGAATTGTAAATTAGCGGGTTAGCTTGTGGTGTCATTGGATGGCGGACAACTACATAGAGAATGATCAAACACGGGATTCGATCTACAGACATTCAGAGCTTTGAGTACGCGCGCAAACCGTTACGTGGCCACATTTGGTTGTGCTGTACAAACAGACACTTCAGTATACTGTTTGCTAGGAATGCTTGGCGTTTATGAGTACATCGTGCAATCATGTGTGCATAATGTGTGCATAATGTGTGACGTCATGTGGAAGGTGTGATGGGGTATTATGTAGCCAATATATACCGCATTTCTGGACTACTACCGTTATGCAGTTATGGAGCGTCCTTGGGAAGTTATTTAAATCTGTCTTGTGTACCGTCAGACTATTGAGACGTTGAACTGAAGAATAAGGACCAAATAGACGCTACTTATTATTTTATTGTACCTCTTATAGGCTCAACATGTTTCGGGCACTACTATGCCCATCATCAGGAGCTCGCGACTGTAATGTTGATTACCACAGTGGTCGTCTCATTCGTGATTTGCTGTAGGTTAGAGGTTAGTTGCTGGACTAGTGTCCGGGCTGTATCCCGGACACTACTCCAGCCTAACTGCACCTAACTTCCAACCTACAGCAAGCCAAGAACGAGACGACCAATGTGGTAATCAACATTATAGTCGCGAGCTACTGATGATGGTCATAGTAGCGCCCGAAACATGTCGAGCCTATAAGAGGTACAATAAACTAATAAGTGGCATCTAGTTGGTTCTTATTCTTCACAAAGATGCACTGTCCAGTACACATCAACTACTGAGAAGTTATCAAAAAGTGCACCGAAACCCCCTATTTATAACACGTAATTCTCGGGTTTATGTTCTTCGTGTTGTTGATGGTGGTAACATGGAACTTAATTTTACAAGAAAACATGCCCACAAAATAATAGATACTATATAAAATGTAAAGTTAAAGGTCACCCTTGTACAGGCACTGAGGCTCTGTACAGGCCCTACGGCCCATAGAGGAAGTAGAGGTATAGCGCTACTCTTTCTTGACCACGGCACTGTAAAGTGGTGAGGGGTCAGCGCCACACCCCGGCCGCTCTTTATCCCCGGTAAAGAACTGGTGCCCATTTTATAGGAGGCTGGGTGGGCCCCAAGACCGGTCTGGACATGTGCGGAAAAACTCGCCTCCACCGGGATTCGATACCCGGACCGTCCAGCCCCGTAGACAGTCGCTATACCGACTGAGCTTTCGCGGTCCACAAAGACACTATGTCCATTTTCATTAATGATTGTGCGCAATGTTTAAGATGACTGAATGTCTTCTTTTTTGTATTGTTAGGCATAATTACACATTTGAACAGTGCGCTGGAATTAACTTAGTTGGACAGTAGTTATAAAATAGAGAATTATATTTACAACACCTACATTATGAGTGGGCTGTGTCATGTTTTAAAATTGTGTGAAATACAGAAAAGAGCAGGTACGAGTTAAGTTACTCGAGAAAAATTACCTCTGAAATTAGTTGAAGGATTAATTTCGGATGTTAACATTTCTTACGTGACTTTTATCAGGGTCTGTAAAATTGGATGTGGGACTAAACATCATGAATAATTTCACCCAAAAACTGAAGTAATTTTAAGCCTCAAAATTAATAAAAGTTAACGAAAACTTACACAAAATAATTCTTGCTCAACAAAATTTCGGAGTAACGTGTTTCAGAACTTTGCCGGACTACTGAAGGCACAGAAGCCTAAGTTTCATTAATGGTCTCTAAACTTAAACAAAAGAGAATCATACATACATGATAATAGTTGTTTAATGTAAGGGCAGATATTAGAGTCTCATAAGGCTATAAAATAAAAAATTAAAATATATAGCTTTTTTAATGGTTCATTTTGGACCTTAGGTAAAGTGGCCATTCAAGACAATTACATGCACTTTGAAAAAAACTCGTTTAATATAAGAGCCATAAAATAACGGTGTGTTACAAACTTTTACGACAAGAATGTAGGAAACGAGTCAAAATGCGTGTATCAGTGTGGATAAGCGCTAGAGGAGACTAGCATCAAATTAATACAAACCCAAACGACTATTGAAATATAAATAATGGTGTAGACTCCAGTTGAAATGTGATGGAGCATGGTGACGCACGAGAGGGAGAGTGAAGGGAAAACTGGCGAATGGAGTGGGTAGCCAGTACTCTTCACACTACATCGGAGCATGGTGAATCCAGCATTACTACCTTGCATGCGCACACCTCGTCTGCCAGTAGTCGACTGAATTGACGCCCCCTCCGATTTAAATGGACTCGTCCGTTTCGCCGAAAGACGAATTCTGGTTTCCTCGCTTGTGCCATCACATTTCAACTGGCCTCTATCGATGAAGCAGTTGGTCTGTATTCGTAACACGAGGATGAACGGATGTCGGTGCAATAGGCGATATTCAAATTTATCTTTTAAATGAACCTAAAACACACGAACTGCGGTACAACTAAACACACTTGGTGAAATATTTTTGTCTTGTGAATATTCTTAACGCACAAGTTTAATTTCAATTAATTGATGCATTTTTGTGAAATTTAGTACAAGAACTGGCTATAAAGGGGGACCGCGGTAGCACAGTGGTTAAGGTGCTGTGCTACAAATCGGAAGGTCGCTTGTTCGATCCCAGCTGGTGTCATTGGAGTTTTTCACTGACATAATCCTTCCAATTGCACTATGGCCCTGGTGTCGACCCAGCCTCTAACAGAAATGAGTACCAGGTGTATTTTCTGGTGGTAAAAGTTGCCGGTGCGTAAGGCTAACAACCTTACCACCATCCTGGGACAATGTCACGTAATCTGGGAACCTTAACGTCCTGGAACTCTCTGGGCACCTCGGGCCTGTAATGGGACTGATTTTACCGGCTATTTCCTTCTTCGTCATTATGATATATAATTTTTGTTTTTTTTTTTATTCAATGGGTACATAGATTTTTCATCTGCGGCTTGATACTTTTTCAGATCTTAATCATTGATTTATACAACCCATATGTGATATTTAATTGACACGCTCCGCCTTTGCTTAAGTGTGCATTTTTGGCGCCACCTGAGATGGTGCCTTGCAAACTATTCAACTTACGACTAAAAAAATCAAAGTTTCAGCTTATTTTTATTAATGTACCCTGCATCTTTTAGGGACCGCGGTAGCTCAGTGGTTAAGGTGCTGTGCTACAAATCGAAAGGTCGCTGGTTTGATCCCAACTGGTGTCATAGAAATTCTTCAATGGCATAAAATCCTCCCGATCGCACTATGGCCCTGGAGTCGACTCAGCCTCTAACAGAAATGAGTACCAGGAGCATTTCCCGTGGGTAAAGGTGGCCGGTGCCTAAGGCTGACAACCTTACCACCATCCTGTGCCGTTTTCATGAAATCTGGGAACCTTAACATCCTGGAACCCTCTGGGCCACTCCAGACCTGTAACGGGACTGCTTTACCTTTTAATTAATATCTTTTATTGTTTTTTTTTGGAACCAACAAACTCACAATTGTATATCACAACAGAATCTCTTTATACAATATACACTGCTACATGTTTCGACTTCTTATATCATCATCAAATTGTTTTAGATTTGTGCACAGAGGTAACACTCCCTGATGATGATATAAAAATGTCGAAACATGTCGGAATATATACTTTATAAAGAGACAATTTTGTGATATATAATTATATATTTGTTGGTTGTAATACAAACAAAGTTACAGATATTTTTGTGTATTTGATAAGAGATGTATGATAAAGGCAAGTGTTTAAATATATATATACACTTTCATGTTTAAAAAAATATTGAAATTTTTTTTTATATTTCGAAAAAGAAAGAAATACAATAGATTCTAGCGTTGATGTTAAATACTGGAATAATACGAATAGACATTAAGTGTAAAGCAAAATGACCAGAAAACTATCAGTTTCTTACGCATCACTAGGTTGACACTGTTGACAGAGCGATCCTGTGACCCGCGGCCCACCGTATCCTGTATTCTTCCCTTCTTTATTTCCTTGCCGATATCCTCCATGCACTGGGGAACAGTGAGAGCGGTCCTTTGGGGCCTATTTGCTGCAAGAAGACGGCTCAAACTTTTTAGCATACTTCCCTAGAGGTCTGAAGAGAACGGAACACAAACAGAAGACAATCAATGTGACAAATGCTGTTTCCTCCCGTCTTTATCTTTCTTATTTTCTTCTATTTTCATTCCGTTTCTCTTTCTTGCGATAGGAAGCTTCTGGATACTGTGTAAAGTTTACAAAGGAAATGCTGGGTCTCGTGTTGATACTGGATTGCCCGTTAACTCCTTGTCTGCCGGATACATCACGTAAGATCATCCTCAGAAACACCCGTTTGACCAACGTCATGGACACCACCAGACATGCACATAACGCTAATCTTCTGTTTCTTCCTCTTTTATCCCATCGTAGTCCACGTTTACATTCATAGACCATGATCATGCCACATTACTTACTTTTACGAGTAGAAGCGACTACCAATGACTTCGTTCGTTGTATAGTGAATCTACATTCGATTTGATGAGGCTGTATCTAAGGTAGCAGTTCATTTTTACTCATACTCTAAATATTCTTTAATGAGGTCCCGGGTTCGATTCCCGGTTCAACCGTGGGAATTTACCCTGAAGGAGAGGATTCTCGCGGTGACCATGGTCTGGGTAGGTTAGTAGAATTTAGGTTTAAGGGCCCTCTTGGCACTACATTCTCCTATATCACCACTCACATCATCGGGACATCGTAACTGCGCCTCATGGGCGTCCCATCCTCAGAAGTCGGTTATACTTCTGCCATGCCCAGGAGGGAAGACCACGAAGTCCACAAGGACATGTGGGGCACTGAGGGGAAAAAAATATATGTTTATCAACAATAAATGCGCTTAATAAAATAAGATACGTGACAAGTATTAAATTCCTACATGTTTCGACACCGGTATGCCATCTTCAGGGTGTCGTCTGGAGCAAATGAGTAAAAGTCCTACAAGCTAATTTAGGTGTTGCGTCATCTTCGGTGGCATGTGACAATGATGCAATAAAGTTTTCTACATTTTTATTGTTTCCTAAGGAGAAATTCAGGACTCAGAATCCTTCTGTGACATAACTCTTTCGAATCGTAAGTGCCTGTATCCGTTCTGTCTTGGCACAGACCGGCAGCTGTTTCACCTTAAACTGTTTTACTCCCCCCTTTATTTGTACAGATAAATAATAATTAATATATTTTCCTGTTTTTAAGCTTTCGACGTGCTCTAAATGCAATTTTGGTCCTTTTTGGGTGATTCCCCGGCGTCTGAGTTCTAATTACCGACGTTTCGGAACTCACTGTCGGTTCCATCTTCATAGGCAGGTGAATGGAGTATGTCAGTGGATGGATTGTGGGGGGTATTTATACCTGGTTGGGTTGAAGCGGGGAAGTGGCAGATACAATAGGAAGTGGGGTGCCCGTACGGGGCGGGTAGAAGTCCAGCAGGCAGGTACCCGCCCCGTACGGGCACACTACTTCCTATTGGCTCTGCCACTTCCCCGCTTTGCCACTTCCCCGCTTTGCCACTTCACCGCTTCAACCCAACCAGGTATAAATACCCTAAACAATCATTCCCCTGACATAATTCATTCACATGCCTATGAAGTTGGAACCGACAGTGAGTTCCAAAACGTCGGCAATTAGAACTCAAATGCCGGGGAATTACAAAAAAAGAAACAAATTACATAATATAATTTCGTTTAAGTTATCGATAATTTGCAAATATTCTTAAGGTGCTTGTAATTAACTTTTAAAGCATGCCCGTTACTTTACGTACCGTCAGGTTTACTTACTTACTTACTCCATGGTGCAGAGTCCTTCTTGAGAAACTAACTGGTTTGCAGCTAGTCAAGAAATTCCCCGCATTTCACGCAACCCGAATGTTCATTCCCGCACTCACAAGCGTCCGCCACCTGTCTCTATCCTGGGCCAGCCTAATCCAGTCCATATAACCACATCCAACCTCCTGGTACCCGTCCTAATATTATCCACCCATTTACGCCTAGGTCTCCCCAGTGGTCTCCTTCCCTCCGGTTTCCCCACCAAGACCCTATACAACCCTTCTCCTCACCCATACGAGCCACATGCCCAGCCCATCTCATTCTTCTCGATTTTATGACCCGCACATTATTGGGTGAGGAGTAAAAACCATTTAGCTCCTCGTTATGCAATCTCCTCCATGTTACACGTACCTCGTCCCTCCTAGTTCCAAATATTCTCCTCAACACCATGCTCTCGAACAACCTCATCTTCCTATCCTCCCGTAATATCAACGACCAAGTTTCACGCCCATACAAAACAAAAGGCAAAATTATAGTTCTATATATCTTGATCTTTAAATTTTTGGATAGCAACCTGGAAGACAAAAGATTCTGCACCAAATGATAGCCAGCAATTCCTGGCCTCAATCTGCTCTTAATTTCTTCCGCAATAGAAAATTGATACCATCAGGTTTAACATTCAAAAATTCTACATAGTAATGAAATTGCATTTGTGTGTTTGTGTGACTGTCAGAACAAACAGTAACATTTGCCTTATACGTCTTTAACATCTCGGTTTTCATAATGGAAATGGAGAGTGTTTACTGCGCAGTACGCACGGAGTCATATAACCCGTATTGGCCCCGTCATTTAAAGGTTAATAAAATATTATTTGTTTCCATCCTGAGGTTAAATTGATACAAGGACATAAATGTATGTTTCATTAAATTTATTTATTCCTTAAAGTGAAATATAACGTCACACGATAGTGCACAAACTTGTGGGCTAGTGCTCTATGAATGAAAAATTTGAATTCCCGGTAACATGTCTGCAGCGAAAATTGGATGCCACAAACCAAGCGCTAGAGGGGATATTCGCTGCACATTGTTGTATCTGAGTGATGAGATACACGACAGTGATATTAATTTGGTTGCTATCCCTGTTGTAACAGCTTGTTTCCCACACATCACACTAGCAATAACAAAGACGGATTTACGAACCACTCGTAGGCCTATCTTCCTATTGCTTCGTCATTTGAACTATTTAAATTTGCAAATTCATTGAAGTTATATTCATTACTGAACAAAAATATGTTTCTTGGTCTTTCTGTTAACATATGTCTAAAAAAATAGAATTATTTACGTGTTTGTCCGTAGAAATAAGTGTCATAATACACTGTATCATATAAATAACGGATGCCTCTATATGGTAAAGGCTAATATAATTATTTGTGGAGAATAATCTGACTTTCAAACAACATGAAAATATAGCCCGATAAGCGGGTACTTATGCAGTGCTGCTCTGGGTAAGGAGTTTAATATAAAGTAACTTTGGGTTTCAACTTTTAAAGGTTTTCGAAATATTTCTAATTGTCATGAGATATGTACGAGGGAAAGTCATTAAATAAGAGGAATTTTATTCTAAAGTGCATCGAAAAGTATGAACAACGAAAAATCTTATTTCGGGATACAAAATGGCTCGTTAGCAATATGACATTTAGGGGTCGTGACGATCAAGCAGTTTGAGCCTGCGCAGTAGGCCGTAAAACATGGCCGCTCCACTGTCAACTTGCACCGTGGAAGAGCAACGAAACTTTATTCGTAATTTGTGGTCAGAAGGTGTGAAACCTTCTGAAATCTACAGAAGAATGAAGGTTCAGTATGGAGACAGTTATTTGAGTCAGGGGAGAGTGTATGAATGGGTGGAAAGATTTCAAAACAGACGACAAAATGTCAGTGATGAACACCGGAGTGGGAGACCAGTTAGCGTGGCAAGTGAGACAGTGAAACAGCAGGTCGAGCTTTTTTGTA
>Ga0123355_10020511_pt1 | contig 10559 bp, 11 predicted proteins | sample TergutEmb28metaG_3_FD_89872 | JGI IMG/M metagenome (GOLD analysis project Ga0123355, IMG submission 89872) | Embiratermes neotenicus P1 segment gut microbial communities from Petit-Saut dam, French Guiana - Emb289 P1 | ecosystem: Host-associated > Arthropoda: Insects > Digestive system > Gut ... | reverse complement strand
TTTAATTGTATCCGGCGGCACAACAACCGGTAAAACCACGTTATTGAATATGTTGTCTTCATTCATACCTAAAGATGAGCTTATTGTCACTGTAGAAGATTCGTGTGAATTGAACCTCAATCAACCTAATGTACGGCGAATGGAAGCCAGAGCTATTAATACCGATGGCATGATGGCTATCACCATCGAAACATTAGTGCGCAACGCACTTCGCATGCGCCCTGACAGATTGATTGTCGGCGAAATACGTGACGGCACCGTAGTAGATATGATTAGTGCTATGAGCACCGGGCATGAAGGTTCCATGAGCACTGTACATGCCAATTCGCCGCAAAATTTAGTTAATGTTCGTTTACCCATCCTATATTCAATGTGCAAATTAACATCATTCTCAGAAGAATCACAACGACTTCAAATCGCTGAGGCATTGCAATTAATTATACAAATAGAGCGGCTGAAAACCGGAGAACGTAAAATCACACATATAACCCATGTTTGCGGTATTGATAAAGATGGTAAAGTCCGATTGAAAGATATTTTTACTTTTAATAAAGCTTCCGAACAATTTCAAGCTACAGGCTATATTCCAAGTAAGATTCAGCAACAGCTGACAGCCAACGGCGTTGAGTTGGACGGCAGCATCTTTGCCCGACCTGCAGTGGGAGCTTAATCATGAATGTAAGACAAATCTTAGCCATCGCGCTGATTGCAAATCTATTGAGCACGCTCGCCTCACGCGCATCATCAAACGGAGGTTCAAAATGAATAATCTGCTGCTTACTCTAACATTTCTATTGACAGCCATCATCTTTTGTGCGGCGGCTGCGGCAATCATACATATCCGAGCAAAAAAGCCGCTCTTAATCAAAGAAGAGCCGGACTTTATAGAAGTTGCTATCCAAAAGAAAAAGAAAGACCTCAAAGCTGTGTCCGGCAGCTTCAGCTTTCGGAACTACGCACTGTTGATGACCGTCGCTCCGGCTGTGATAGGATTAGTCTTTTGGCTTGTCAGCGGCAACATTGTTATGAGCCTGCTCTTTGGATTGTGCGGTCTGGCAACACCGGAAATCTATGTTCGCGCCACAGTTAAGAAACAGCGGCGTCAAATCGATGAACGCTATGCCCGTGCGCTTCGATCGATGGCTTCGTCATTAAGGTCTAATCAAACCATACAGCAGGCGGTGGATGAGGTCGGGCAAAACGCCTTTATCCATGAAAGCATACGAGAAGGTTTTAGGCAAATATCCTCCGACCTTCGGGTCGGGCTTCCTGTAAAAGAGGCTTTCGAGCGATTCGCCGAACTGACCGGCAGCAAGGATGCTAAAGACGTAGCTTCGGCCATATCTATGCAAAACGAAGTCGGGGGCAACGAAGCGCAGGTTGTCAGCACCATTTCTCAAAATATCAGCGAACGGATTATGGCTCGCAAAGAAATCAAGTCGCTATTCGCCGATACCTCGGTGATGATTTTAGTCATGGACATCATGCCGGTTATCATTTTGTTCGGACTATACTTCGGTGCGCCGCAATACATAACCCCGTATTTTGAAACGCCTCTCATGACAATATTATTCGTCGGACTGATTGCCGTTACTATCGTCGGCTCTTTTATTATCCGGCGCATGGCGCGAAACGCAAAGGAAGGTGGGTAATATGCAATTTCAAATCGCCGCAATATTGACTGGAATCGCCGTGTTCTTCTGGGTTATATTCATATTCGCTCTCCGACACAAAAAGAAAGCAGAGCAAGTTCGTCCCGGCCAGCCTCAGATGCATTTATGGCTGTTCAATAACTGGTGCGTCAATATCTATGACAGCCTTTTCAAAGCGCAGCCTGCCGATGTCGCCAAACGCATCGGTGTCAATGTGGATAGCTATATCCACAATTGCACCATCACACGGCTGCCGATAAAATTGAAAGATGTCATTATCAAGAAGTTACTCGGATTTTTCATCATCACGATTGCCGGGTTCGCCGGAATTATCCTTGCCGAGGCAATAGTAATAGTTTTGGGGCTTCTCCTCGCTTTCCCCCTCATCTTCTTTGAGGTACAGAAGGCCGACAAAGTAGCGAAAGTCAAAAAGTTCAAAATGGTGGATGAACTGCCGCGGTTCATTGACCTGCTGCAGACAGCGTTGCAAATTAATATGCCGGTGGAAGACGCCATCATCCTCACAGCCAAAAACCTGAGCGACACCGTGTTGGCAGGCGAGTTCTTAAACGCCGTCGCTGACATGCAGATGGGTGTCCATGATTGGCAAGCGGCATTAGAACGATTAGCTCGCAACTATGAGGTAGATGCGCTGTCAGACTTTGTTTTGGATTTGGTCACTTCATATAACAAGGGTGTACCTATTGCCGATACCGTAGCCCGTAAGAGCCGTGATGTCAAGCAGAGCAAATTGTTAGCTATGAAAGAGCGGGCAAGAAAACTTACCGGCACAATTCTGCTCCCGGTCTTGGGATTCAAGGTGATTCCGCTCTTGGCACTGCTCTGTATTCCGATAATTCAGCAAATCACCACCGGTTTATGAGAGCCGCACGCCGTTAGCGGCAACAAAGCTGCCGATGCCTGCGCGAACCTGGTAACCTTAAATTATATGCCCTAAATGCAAACAAAAACAACATACTATCTATGCGGGGACATCCCTATCAAATAGAAAGGAGAATGCGGATGAAGAAATTAAGAGCCTACGCAAGGGCTTTCTTGCGTGACGAAAGCGGCTCGGAGTTGGTGCAATGGGCGGTCGTTATTGCGATTGCTGTTGTGCTTGCCGCTATTGCGGTGGCTATTTCCAACTCGGCAGGAGAAAGACTCGAAGAAGCAAGAGATTTTATCGACAACCTGCCAATCCCGGCACCCGGCGGACCGTAAACGAAAGGAAAATGTACAATGCAAGGACTACCGCAAATCATTGAACTGTCAGCCGCATTTATCGTGCTGATGTTAGCGAGCGTATGGGACATCCGGCAACGCCGGATACCTAACGCCGTCACATTCCCGGCAATCCTGTTAGGGTTGACACTAACCGGTATCTTCAAGCTCGGGTCTATGCCGTTGACAATTGCAGTATTGGTATTATTATTTTTCTTCGGAACATTAAACTTAATGGGTCAGGGCGATGTCAAGCTCATCATGGCATTAGTCGCCATATGCGGAGCATCTGTCGCCCTGATTTCTGCGGGTCTTGCTGCGATTATAATCGTAGGTGTCCAATTATTGCTGTATCCAAAGGAAACTGTCAGCGACGTTAAAAACGCGCTCAGTGCGCTTATCACGACGGATTTTAAGAGAATCAACAAAGAAGGCCGAACCGTACCTTTTGCGCCTTACATATTGACCGGGTTTACTATTCTTGTCGTTTATCAACTACTCTATCTCTAATGAATGGAGGCATTATGAAAAAATTCAAAACAAAAGCCTTTTGGAAAAAAGGCGGCGGCGAGATTATAGGATTTGCTTATGTTATGCCGTTCATCATTATGCTCATTTGCTGCATCATCGCCGCGGCGCAAATCAGCATCGTCAACCAGCGGCTATCTTATACAGCCTATAACGCCGGCCGTGCTGCAGTTGTTAGTGTAGACGAAACTACTGCCCGTGACCGTGGGTTTGCCGTCTTCGAGAGCGTCATGGGCGACTCCGGCACGACATCATATATTCCGTTTGAATTGACGGTGATGGACGGTAATCAATGGGTAAAAGGCAGTTTTGTGAGAATTACTGTAAGAAGCTATGTGAGAACTCTGCTGCCGTTCACATCCGGTGTCCGCGAAGAGAGCATCGTGATGATGATTGAAGCGAATGCGCCCGGTTCATTCCAACATATACCGGGCACTAACTGAGGAGATTAGATATGAAGTTCAAAAACATCAATTGGAGAAAAGGTACCGGCAGCCTTGTTGTCGGAATGATTGTTGTAGTGGTTTGCTTTACAATCGCGCTGGTATTGATGGAACATGGAAACTTGTTCAATCAAGCCTCTCGCGTGCAAATGCGTGCCGATGTCATCGCAGATGGTGCCACTGTTTGGGCTCAGACGCCGCTTTCACTTGATGAAGCAAGGCTGAACACCATGGCAGACAGAATCGCCGCCGCGAATCAATGCTCCAGAAACAGCTATACATTCCATCGCCCGGTCATTACCCAAGACCGCAGCCGCCCCGGTTTTGTCGATAACATTGTGACTATCCGCTTAGATGCACAGACTCCGTTGCTTTTAGCAGGCAGCAATGGGCAGGCTGATATCAGTGTCGGTTCAAGCGTTCGGGCACTGTCACGACTAACAGAAACCGCGCAGCTGACAGCCGCCGAGCTTCATATTATTTCAGAGGCTCTTGCTGCTCTTCCATCAGACAGCGCACAATACAGAGCAATCGTAAATGCTGTGCCTATGATGGGTTGGCTGTTCTGTCAGCAGAACCGCTGGGTTGACGGCTATCGGGACAGCAGCTCGTTTGTTATCTCGGCGTTTATAACTGACAGTCGTCACTATGGCATATCCGGTGACAGCCGCACTATTCTCGGCATTGCATTAGACAACAGATGGGTAAGCCCCTGGTTTGCCGGCGTTTCGGATATCGAAGATTTACAGCCGGGTGATGTGCTCTATTGGCGGATGCGATGGGCTGTGGATGAAGGTCTGCCATATGGACTGGGTCATGTAGGTATTTATCTTGGTAACGGAATGATTATTCATTCTTCACCCGGTGCCGGTCGAGTGGTCATCACAAGCATATTCGGCACTGAAGGCGGTCTTGATGGTGTGCTTATCGGATATTCACGGCAGCCGTTTTGATGGATGTTATGCTAAATCTCAAAGATGGGGTTGAATAAATGCACGAAATATGGTATATTTTGAAAGAAGGTGGCGCAGACGCGAAGTGTCAACGATTTGGTAATTGGTAAATATGAGCTATAGTGTGATTATTTACAAGCTAACATTTTACATTTTATTCAGAACTCAGCAGTGATGAACATTCCATATAACTCAAATATGGCAAGGAGAGTATGACATGCAAATGAGCAACAAGTATTTCGGGGTGACGCTTAGCATGACCCAGCGTTTAAATTACGAAAGTAGTAATTCGAATGAACATGAGAAAGCACGCTGGAATCTCAAAGCTTTCGGTTTCTTTGATTATATTTCCATTGAATTAATTGAGGATATCAATGATTTCTCTCATCAAAAAATGGAAGACGATCTTCTTAATAACTCATCTAACAAACGAAATAACTGGCAACCGGATATTCAAAAGATTTTTCTTTATGGAGACGTGGATTGGGGTAAAAAATATAAATCGCCCAATGCAGACACAAGGCGAGAACTCTTGGAATTATACGCACATAAAGATGACACTTGCAAGCCGTTTTTCGCTTTTTTTGCTGTTAAGTTTCGTCAGTGCTTCATTGAAGTTGGCGCACGACATAAATGTCAATTATATGCACATATTGAAAAGCATTTAACAACTGCTGCAAAAGCAGATATCGATGTTTGCGCGATGCGGTCATTGAGTGTTGATGATGTTTATATATTTGTTGCAGCGGACTCTCCGGCAATTATACTAGACTGTCTTTCGAGTTTATCTAACTTCCATTGTAATGCCGGCAACAAGTGCAATGGAAGCGAAATGTGTACTCATATTTTTCCATCAGACGTTGCTGATGAGTCATATACACGTCTAATAAAGAACGTGATGAAGGACAAAGTCGAATATTGTTCTTGTGAAAAATGCTCTTCTGCTATCGCGCCTACTGATTGGTGTGCTGATAGAAAGAGATTTGAACTCGTTTCAGATTGGATTATTACGACAGCTAAATCTATAATGTTCAATAATAATAGTGTTAGCATGTCATTTGAAAAATTGAAACAACAAGAATATGAATATGGGAAGATTTTGGGCATTGAATGTTTCTCCGACTTTCCTTTTGAATACCAATATTTGCTTCTTCGTCTATGGAATGCTATCTTCCCATTACTACCAAGCTTCCCGATTGCATCAACCCATTCTATTTTCGGGTGCATACCAAAAAAAACTACGAATCACGCAGAACCTTTAAATGAAATTAAAATATCGTTAAAAATTCGCCTTCGACCGGGGAGATTCCCTGCTAAATTTTTAGAGGTTTTCCAACAAGAAATAAAAGCATATGACGAATTGGCACCGTTTTATGATAAGTGTACACTTCTTTTCATGATAGGTCGCTATGATTGTATATGGCAACTAGATGTGACCCCTTCACAGTTAATTGCACTCCACAAATTTTCTCAAGACATGTGTTCAGGCAATTGGATTGAACATTCGTCAATTGAATTTTTGCGTGTTATGGACGACGAAGGTTTCTATGAACGTGCCCTCCCAGCCAAAGGTAATACCCCCGCAATAGAACAAAGGCAGATACTTATTGAAATTCATGACAAAGAAACAATTATGGCAAATTCATGGGTTAAGACCCAACAGCAAAAAGCAAATAATTTTTTCCAAGTTGTTGGTTCTAAATATAAAAAATCTTTTCCGTGGCTGCATGAAGAATTAGCTCAATACTCGTTGTTACACGCACAAGCAATGAACAAATTTTATATGGCTCTAGTATGGAAAGAATTCAACACCGCCCGTTCTTTTTGGGAGAAATTTTTTAAAAAAATAGAACGAGAATTTGATTACTTTAATTCACATGAATGTAAAATGAAAGATAGAGCGGACTATGCGTTGATGATTTATGCATCAATGCGTAATTTTCGTGAAACTATGTCAGGTATTCTAAATTATCGTATAACTTTAGATATGTCAATGCGTACCAATACAACAGGAAGTGTGTATGCAACGGGAGCATATGAAGATTTACTTAAAGGATACCGCATATGGATCCGAAGAATAATCTCTGTTCTTTGCGAAATCGCTAATTTAAATGAAATGGATAAAAGCGAATATTCATTTGGACTTCGCCCCACATCGAGCACCGATGATTCCAATATGATTTATAGCGATCATTTATTTCCTCTCTCAGAAACAAACGGGCTATTAGTTATATTTGGACAGCCATTTGATAGAATGCTTGATATTCAACGCTCCTTAATGTTGTGGGGGCATGAGGTTTCTCACCACATTGGGCTCATAGATCCCGAAAACCGAACAAAAGCATTTTTTCATATGGTTACTCGCGGCTTTGCTAGATACCTTGCCGATAATCTGGCAAGTAGAACGTATGCTAAAATTCCAACTATAGCTCTCGAAACACAAATCATTAACATTGCTGATTCAATGTATAAATTTTTAGATGATAAATGCCGCACATCAGGCACTGACATAAAAAATATTAATAATCTTGTCGCAAACATTTTGGATTGGACAAAAGCGATTTTTTCAGAACTTGGGAGTAATACGATTGTCGAAAATGAGCCTGATAACCCTTTCATAAAAAGTATAATCGAACTATACGATGTATTAGATGACCTCGCACAACTAACGGATGATGGGCCACTTTCGACTCCTTTTCTTGAAGAAATACTTAACGCACATGTTTTAGTTCGTTGCGAAGAAATTGTTAGTGAACTATCAGCTGATATGGCGATGATTCATCTATTTACTGCAAGCGAGGAAGAATACTTTGATGTTTTACTCGATTCGCTAGTGTTACGAGATTCGCAAACAAGAACAACACCTGATGTAGGACATGGCCTTGACGCTATTCGCGCTTTTTCGGCAATAATGTTAGTTGTTGCGAGAGAAAATCCCAATCTCTCATATATAGAAATATCTCCATTCGTCGATCAAAGAATTGAAGAGCGTATTGCCATATTATTAAATACTACTGGGCCGTCTCAAAAACTCGCAGAAGTAATGCAAAAGGAAATAGATGATAGTTCGAGACTATCCTTGACTTTATGCGATATTTATTGTAGTAAATACCTGTTCGATGCTGGTCGCGAATTTCACCAACGCCTTAGCTCTGTTAATCCTACAGAGCTAAAAAAACTTCAAGAAGTATACCAGCATGTTAAAGATAACAAAGGTGATACCCTATCGCAATTAGTTTTATTACTTAGATTAAGTGAGTAGTCCATATGGAAAAAACAAATGAACTTTTAGGCATAGATGTTGCCTTGTTTGCAAGTATGCGGTATTGCAATAGTGAACGAAGATTTTTCTCTCGATTAACTAAACCATGTGAAAAAATTCACGAAGCACTAACATGCGACAGTTCTGTTGATATTATACTTTCACATCATCATTCACCTGAGACTATACAGGTGTCGGCGCTCTGTGTCAATAATGTACCATCGTTTTATGAAATTTCTAAAACAATTTGCAATGCACAGAAAGACCTATCAAGACCTGAGGAAAAATGTGAGCGCCAACATTTCGTTCTTGGCGAGACCACCACACGTGGCGGTGGCGATATTGCGTTATTTAATGGAAATCATGTACGATACTTTCGTCGCAATTTATTTAGCCGTAAGCTAACTCCAATGCTCAAAGACACACGCATCAAGATAGTCAGCCATGTGAAAGAAATTGATGTGTTTTTCCAAATAATTTTGCACAACATGGTTAACATAATCGATGATGATGCTCGGCATAGCATATATAACCTGTTGCAATCAACTACGGACAAAGTTCGTTGTTGGCTAGCTAGGCAAGAGGAATATACATGTGAAAGCAAAACACGCTTTCGCAAAGTTCGGCTTTCACATGACATTGTCAAAGCGCTAAAGCATATCATAGAATGTTGTGAAAACAATAATGTTGATACTGCCGGAGCAAGATGTCTGCTGGAATCAATTGAAGATAATGAACGTTGGATTTATATGCAGTACCGTAGGATTACGGTGCATGATAAATCAAAACCATTTGTCGCGAATGGTAAACGAGGCACAGTAAGTGATCTGCTTGAGACGAAGCACAAGGAAAACCAATCAATGCTTAGATATATCGCAACAGTTAATGCAACATTATTTGGCGCCTCTATTATGTCGGGAGCGCTATTTGCATATACTATACGTGGAAACATATCCGGTGCACTTTTATATGCAATAATTGCTCAGGTTTTATTTACTTTTAGCTCCTTGGCTGTATTTGCTCTTCCTCTTATCAAACATTTTCTTCCCAGCAAAACCGTAACGCAAAAATCATGGAAGTTTGCAAATGATTTAAATAATAATGCTTCCGCTAACGAGAGAATAGTAGTTGGGTGTAATGATCTCGAGCTATCAAAAGCAGTTATTATTTCTAACCACCATTTGTATAGAGCAAAAATAGCTGCATGGTTTTCAATGGCGTTTCTTGCCATTACCATTGCAATGTATGCTTATCATTTTCTTTGCTGAATTGTCATTTTGAAGCGATATTAATGTATAAAAAAATTAGTTCTTGCGTTTTTTCGGCAGATATGCTACTATAAAGGTGTTCCTAGCGCGTTGCCACAAACGTGTCCGTGCAAGTCTGCAAACAACTGGGTTCAGGAGACAGTAAACATGATAACAAAAAGGGATTGCTACTTGCCAAAGCGAAACAGTATGGCAAAAGCAACAGAAATGTCACCCGAGGCAATTCGCCAACAAAAGGTAGAACTTGCTGACAAAAATCGATTTTCATATGGTTGTGCAAGCAAAGGTGATAAGCGAATAGAATGGCTAAAATCGCTGGAAAAGTTGAAGTGATGTTCGTATGACCCTTATCCATTAAACGCAATGGATACCGCGAATGCAAGTAGCAGTCGTATCGATGCGAATACTGCCCGACACATCACGAATACACTCAACACTATATTTGAAAAGCTGGCTAACTGGCATTGGCGCGAATGTTTTTCGCTTGTTTTATGTTGCTTTTCACTGTTTTGAATATGCCTATTAAAAGCCCCGCTTCGTTCAAGAAGCGGGGCTTTTAACGAGCTGAGCGGGCAGCATGTGCTGCCCGCTTTTGAGGGAAAAGATTGTACTGCCTATTCTGGCTCGCTGTATGGATTAATCACCGTCAAATACAGGTGCGCTAGTGGTGAACGGTCTGTAACGGGATTACGCCCGAACTCTAACATCCGTAAACTGAATAGCTCTGATAGCGGTGATAGGTCGCTGATTTGATTGTCATAGAGCCATAGTTCCTGTATTGCCATTAATTCAGACAACGGTGAAACGTCTATGATTTCGTTGTTTTCTAAATACAGAAAAGTGATGCTTTCCAACGAACGCAAAGCAGAAATATCAGAAACATTTGCCCGCGAAACGTCAAGCCAAACTAAATCCAGCATACCTGATATCGGCGATAAATCGACGACATTTGTTGCCATTAGATTAAGCTGACGCAGGTTCGTCAAATAACTCAGCGCAGATATATCACTCAAGTATGGGTTAAATGACAGCTCTAAAACTTCAAGACTTGTCAGTCCCGCAAGCGGAACTAAATATCCGCTACAAGGTAGGGATTGGGAACGGTAGAGAAGTAAGCAAAAAATATCACGAACAATATTTGATTATTGTTCGTGATATTTGCGCCTATTCAATATTCGGTCTTATATCTGTTTCATATAAATGCGCTAAAGTGTAGCGGTTCTCGACTG
>Ga0123355_10020510_pt1 | contig 10559 bp, 11 predicted proteins | sample TergutEmb28metaG_3_FD_89872 | JGI IMG/M metagenome (GOLD analysis project Ga0123355, IMG submission 89872) | Embiratermes neotenicus P1 segment gut microbial communities from Petit-Saut dam, French Guiana - Emb289 P1 | ecosystem: Host-associated > Arthropoda: Insects > Digestive system > Gut ... | reverse complement strand
GATTGTACCAGTAATAATTGGAGCCACTGGAATAGTAACAAGAAGCTTAAAGAAAAATTTGGAAACTGTACCAGGAAAACATTCGATAGATTCACTACAAAAGACAGCTATACTTGGAACATGACACATAATACGGAAAGTACTGCAGTGTGAAGCTTGAAGCCTGAGCAGTGGGGATCACCGCTGGTTCAAGAGAAGTATCAGGAAGAAAAGGCCTGTGACAAGAGATATCCATATCGTATAATAATAATGATAATAATTATTGTTTCATTTATTTCCCCAAATCTAATAAAAGATGATATGAATGAAAATAGAAGCTAACATCCTAATTTGGGGTAGAAAAGAGAAAAATGGTGTAATGAGATCTTTTACCTCTTATTTTTTTTGCACTAACAAAATCTGCAAAAACAAAGACATTTTATTACTTACAGCTCCCACACAGCTGTTTAAAAACTGAATCTGGTCAACAAATAGTTCTTAAAGATGTGCGTACGTATGTGTGTGTGTGTGTGTGTGCGTGCACGCACACACACATGTATATATATATATATATATATTTATTTATTTCTGCTTGCATTATCATTCTTGACGACATTGCTTAAGTAAATCTATAAAAATATTTACGTAAGCAATGTCGCCAATAATGATAATGCAAGCAGAAATAAGTGTAAATTTAACTGTAATTCACCAGTAAAAGTGAAACTGAAGCAACATTTTATGCACTTTGGTTTAATTTAAGCTGAGCCGTGCAGCCAGTTCTATTTACAAGACAGATGAAATAGAATATCTATCCATCACACTGCACCCCCCCCTCCCCCTCCCTTCGTTTCCCATACCCTCTTCGTTAGCCGAGGCGTGGGTTTCAGTATTTGGACTGATAATCAATCCGTCAGGCAGGGTGAGAGAGATGACTCCCGAGCGACGCGGCAGATCAAGTTCTCTCGGCTAAAAAGCACCCATGGACGGAGATCAGGCCTTTATCATCCACACAAAACAAGAGAGCCACATAACATGTGTTCAATCATGCATGCAACCCGCTGAACGCATCGTTTTCCTGGGTATACATATGCAAAACAATTGGCTTGTTTTATGTGTGACGTGTATGTATTCTGTCACGCGTTTGTGCGCGGAAACACACGTGTGTGTGTGTGTGTGTGTGTGTGTGTGTGTGTGTGTGTGCGTGTGGAACATGCCACTCTATTGAAGCTGCACACCAAGAATAATCGAATCGTAAAGAATAAACCCATCGGAATGACAACAAAATTGAAATACTGTAGCGAGTACTCAAAATATTATGTCATGGACTATGAAGAAATATTCTTTATCCATGGCTGTGTGGGTATATGCTAGGAATTCTTGATTTAATTTTTTGATACTTCAGTAGATATTATGGTTATCCTCAGTTACTCTCGAATAAATCTGGGACAGCTGAATTCACCTTCATTATACGCTAATGAATCATACACCAACTGGTGTATATTTTGTTACATTTTAATTTTGAAAAATTGTTAGAATATAATCACATACAGCAGATTAAAATGGCTGTAAAACGTAGCATTAAAATGGGTGGTGAAAACTGCAGGGGGAATTAGTAAGAAATATATCACCTTGTAGTTATAGGATAAAATTAAAAGAATTTTCATGTATGGTGTAAGATTGTGGAGAGGATTCATCTGGCTCAAGGGGACTAACTAGTGGCAGGAGTTTTTGAAAAAATTTATTTATTTATTTATGGCTTATTTGAGGGAGCTCTCAGTACGTGAGTGTACAGCGCTGAAGAACTGAATGATTCCTAGACAATGAATTAAACGTGGCTGCGGACCAGTTTGGGGCAGCTTTCCAGCATGAGTCGGGAGGGCCTGAGAAGAATTACGGGAAACTTCAGTCATGACAATTTATATCCCAGGAGTGATCCGAAACAGGCGTCTCGAAATGCAATTCAGAAGCATGACACTTGAACTATCTTCGTCAATTTGCACAAACACCAATGAAAATTCAGGTAATTTAATTTCTTAAATAATTTTTGTCAAAATTATTTCTAAGGTAACGTTCTTTTTTCAAAAACCTAGCATAACATGAAATTTTACACTAAAAGACACATTCATGGTTACGTACTTTTGCATGAGAGTATACACACATATATACGAGCAGGTGTTAACATACACGTGTGGGTAATATGCATAAGACACACACAAACACACACAACCACACACAATAATTATGCATGTGCGTACGTGTATCTGAACACAGGCGCGGGAATTGCTTATGTCGTATAGCGAATAAGCCGAACACTGGATAACAGGGAAACTAAGGTTCTCTGAAGGAATTTTTCTACTTCCACACAGTCCAGACCGGCCTTTGAGAACTACAAAGAATCATTTTCACTACGCAACTTGGGCTATTTCACCGGAAGAAAGCGGCCAGGACGTGAAGCTGACTATACCTCCATCTAACGCCAAGATTAGGAATAAGCGGAGCCATACCTCCAATCCCTGATATGCCTTCATTATGTACGTAAGGGTAAATTTTACCTTTATAGTCATATGTAAATTACGTGCATAAATGTACACACAAGCACATAATACACAACCAATAAATACACTTTAATTTGAAGACGTATTTTTATTTATATTACTTTCATAAACATGTTTCGACCAGTAATCAGGCCATCTTCAGGGTGGTTACTGGCTGAAATAGGTTGGTGAAAATATTATTAATTAAAATTCATCATAAAATTAAAGCGCATATTTTTCGCTATATATGCATTTTACAAATCTAATTAGCCGGTCCCAGTGGCCGCGCGGTCTGAGGCGTAGGTCTGCGGCCGCTTGCCTGCTAAGATTGTGAGTTCGAATCCCACCGGGGGCATGGATGTCTGTCTGTTGTGAATGTTGTGTGTTGTCAGGTAGAGGTCTCTGCGACAGGCTGATCACTCGTCCAGAGGAGTCCTACCGAATGTGGTGCGTCGTTGTGTGTGATCTAGAAACCTCATGAATGAAGAGGCCATGACGCGCTTTGGGCCGCAGCGCCCAAAAAATCTAATTAATCCACACAAAATGGAAAATATTAAAATAAACATTAAACACAGTGCCAATATTACATACATACATGAATACGTAAGTCAGTTCTTCTGTCAGGCGTGTCTAATTTATGGGAAGTGACAATAAGGAGATTGATGGATATGCGAATGCTGTTTGTAAAACGCGTAATTTTGCATAAGCGTTTTGGCTATTATGTGATTTCAGTAACTAGGGTGGAGGAATAAGTTTGGGTGACGGACGAAATGTTTCACAATCTGATCTTATTTGTACTACACGATTTTATAAAACGCGATGACTCACAAGAACGTAACTGTCATTTTATATCAAAACTGATTGTACATTTAAAACCCAAGACAACAAACAAATAAATGGTACTGTCAGAATCACAAACATTCACGGTCATTTTCACACTCTAATTACGAACATGAGCTCACTTTACGTCACACAGCCTACATACGATGTCAGTTCAGGTTCGCTGTTAAAACACACACTCCCAAGGTCGGCGCTTTTCAAAAACCACGGTACATTTTTTGAAACTATGCAGGTGTTTCAACGCTTCTGCTGCTGTCTTTGTGTCTGCCTAAAAGCTCAACGGAATGCCCCAATCAAACAAGTTTTTCTATTGAATGTTGGAACGGAAATGAAATTTTATTACAACATTCAAAATGTAGAAGAAAAAGCGGAACAGAAGGTAAAGATTTTCTTCTGTGGAGGAGGAGAGATATTAACGATGGCGACTGAGTTTTTAATAACACTGGCGGGGACTTTTAATTTCAGCACTTTTTATACCGATGTCCATTTTTTCTTCGACAGTATGGTCTACAGTGGAAGAAGTCTTCTAGAGAAACTGATTTATATCTTGCTTAATTTTTAAAAACTTCACAGCCCTTAGAATGTGACGTAAGTTGCGATCTGTTACAGACAGCTTCTAATACCGACGAAAAATTCTTTAACACAAGAACAAATGGATATTTAATTCTGAGGGCTGTGCACATTGTGCGATTTCAAAACCGAAATATTCGGATTGATCGCGATATAAGGTAATTTGTTCACATTTTTTAAAATTTCCATAATATGTGTAAACTTCCAAGGTACACATGAAAATATTCCTCAAACTCATGCACAGTGACCACTTTTAATTGTCTTGTTTTTGATACGAAATAGAACGTTTCGAAAGTGATTTCCGCTTCCGTCATCATGAAAAATTACAAATCTCACCTCGTGGTTCCAATAAACAGAGCTATTCTCTATCATAATAAAAGAACAGTAATTTTACTGCATATACCTCAGAGTAAGGCGCGTTTATTGATATTGCTGGCACACAATATCCTGATTACGGTATCGATACGATCGTTTCAGTCTTACACGTACGAACAGAACCGTACTCTGTAGAATGCACCGATGTTCTTCCTGAAGACACATATATAAGGCCACATACTAAGACGGATGTCTTACACATTTAAACTTACAGTTTTACATTTTCCTAACTGTAACATAAAATAATCTCAAGAAGAATATTTTATATAAAAATAAATTAGTCTTAATGTGAGATATCCCGCGGTGTTCATACGTATTTAGGTTTTAAAGGGCTGTCAAATATACTCCAAACAGAAATCATATTTGGATTTGTCCTGTGGGCCCTTGCAACATCCTGTTTAACCCACACACTTCAAATCTGTTGCATCATACTACAGTGTTACGTAGCAGGACAATGCAATAGTGGTTACAATATGCGATAAGTGCTGGTTGTTTTCCTCAAAGAAATAAGGGCAGTTTACTGCAAACACATCAACCCAAAATAAGAGGCGTGTTTTTTGTATAAAGAGAAAAACCTTTTTTTGGGCTTCTTTCTATTACTTACTATAACCACCGCCAACCATTACTATAGTTATCGCATAACAACATCCCGTTAAAAATCAGCTACACTTTTCAGCACAAAAGTGTCATCATAAGGCTTCAAATACAAATATTTGTCTTACTTTTACAGAATATTGTTACTCATTAAACACAGTTGTACTTGACGATAGTTTTGTTAGTTAACCCGTAAAATAAGCGGAATGTCCTTTATTAAAAACGGCTTTATTTTGTTGATGAAAACAAACAGCCCATTGTAAAAACATGGGGGCTATTGCGTTATGTTGCCAGCACTGCTTGGGCACGGAATTGTGAATAATGTGGGGAGATGTCGGAAATATAGCTTCAGTAAGATGGAGAAACGTTCCAACGACAGGAATTTCACGGCAAGGCGACCCCTTTGGCCACCACGTTCACCGGAATTGACAGCCCCAAACCCTCTCTACTTACGCAGCGTTCCTTCCACCACGCCCAAGAACCGAAAGTCCGCATTACGGAATTAAATTAAAAAATTAACGGTGTTTGATTGGTATGAGCCAAGCAGACTATCAGTTATCGATTATTGCAATGAATGGAAGTTCTTAAAGGTCATATGGAGCAAGCGGATAATCTTCAAAAAGCAAGGCACGGATATGAACCTGCGATCATTATGCTCACTATTCTCTAAAACGATTCAGTTCACTTGTTTCCAGGCTTCCAAACATAGTGTAATGAATACCGTAGCGTCCTCCCGCCAAAATATGCAGACAGGCTTAGCGGCAGACACGAGTAATTCTATATACATATTTTCGGACAGTAATAAACTTGTTATACTTCGCTCTTTTTCACAGCCACAGCTGCGAATCCCCACCTTGCGGGATGTGATGGTATGTAATGTGATCACCGTTCTACGTTGAAGATGGATTCGGTAGGTTTCTTCGAAAAGTTCGTGATTTATGCCAGACCACACGGCATCACTTTCAGAACACAGTACTTTGCAATATTGCATAACTTTACGTGGCCAAGACATAATATAAGAATGGGATACTTATTCACTTCTATTTCCACGGTGAATCACGACGTAGGCAGGATATATATATTAATAATTGTCCAAAGAGATGTAACACAAAGCAGTCTATTTACTATTCTGCAAGTCCACTCTACATGTTTCGGGTATCAACCACACAAAACTGTAACTACAGCCTCCGGTACTGGTCATGCTGTGCTGTGCAGCTTTCTCCCTCCAACGTGGCCAAGCTAGCTTGGCCACGTTGGAGGGAGGTAACTGCACAAAAAATAAGACCAGTACCGGAGGCTGTAGTTACAGTTTTGTGTACTCCTGATAATTGGTGTGGTTGACACCCGAAACATGTAAAGTGAACTTGAAGAATAATAAATAGAATGTTTTGTGTTGCATCTGGTTGGACAGTTATTAATAGAGATCAGCGATGCATGGAATCATGCACATAAAAAGTAGGCAGGGTAGTTTCTTCATGTTTAGAACCCATTTTAGTACTTTTATAATAACTCATCAATTTAACAAATCCTAATCTACATAATGATCCTAAAAGATTTTAGATCCTTTATTCTAACGTTTTTAAATTTGGCGTACAGTTTTTAGACTGGGCATTTTGATTTTTCCGACATTGATAGGATCCTGCAACTGAAGTCGATCCCTGTTACAGGCAGGAGACTGGACACGATAGATTCTGCTGAACAATGGTACAGGCATCAACTGAACTCAGCTCTTTCTAGTGAGTAGCATTTTCCCATTCTGTTAGCACAAGTTCAGACAATTCTAAGACGAATTTCTCCGAAGCAAAAACGGTCAGTGCGGGTATTTGGTGTCAGATACACTGACACTGTTACATCTTTAATATTATTTTTAAGTCAGGCAAGTAGAATGGAAACATTAACTACTGCAAAGATGCGATCTTATTGGACTATCTCACATTTTCTCCACACCAAATTAAATAACAAATATTTATTTATTGAATCGAATATTACAAGAAGCTGTGCCCGCTAACGAAAGGTCTTTTGCAGTTCGAAGCCTCTGCATCTCGGTCTATTAACAAAATTTTTAAACAAACTGTAACTCTACCTAACATCCATATTTACCAGTTGGCTCTTCATAACGTTTCACAGATTTATTTATTATTTTCTATTTTGCTCTATTAATTTTCTTAATAAAGTTACATATTAATCTGATTTAATAGTTCTCCTGCATCATTTTAATATTTAGCAACTTAATTTATAATTCCCGCTAACCTGCATAACGCTATCTAAATTCACATGCATTCCCGCTTACTGACACCTAGAATCAATTGTGTTCTGCTTTGGATCTCTGGATATAGCAGTCAAGTTCTTTGATTATTTACTTGTGGTAATATTTTTGTATCTACCTGCAGAAAAAGGCACACAAGTTCATAGTAGGAATTTAGAAGAAAGACGAATACACTACGCCACTTTCTGCTTGAGATCTTATGAGAAAATGGCGTGCGATTTGCATTTGATAGAGACAGAGAAATGACTCATATTCTCTGCCAGCTGAAGTTTCCTAAAATTATATATATATATATATATATATATATATATAAACCATCCAATACCAGTTGCATAATATACGTCCAAATATCTGTGAAGATGATTCTTTTTTAAAGTAACTCAAATCCTCTACCGTTTGGTTGCAATTAGTTATATATGCATATAGATATTGTAAACATTCTGTTATAATACAGTGGATTAGAGATGCAAGGAAAACCTTTTAAAATGAAATGTTACGGAAGGCTGTAGGCCCATTTTAGCAACATAAATCACATCACATACCCCAAACATTTATTCATTTTGCTATTAGTTCTACAGGGAGCCCATTGTGGAAACGACAGAGCAGCCTTGGAATTCATAACAACAAAAATCATTCAGTAATTTATCAAATGTCAAAAAATAAATTACATTCGAGCGCTCCTCCACTGAGCGAAGTAATCAAGTAATTAAATTACCCGAAATGTATGACGCACTGTAATCAAACATACGGCATGCGAAAGCCTGGCTCTTTTTCCGAGTTCTCTCTTGTGCGTTGCCAAGCATTCACAGAGAAGAGAAAACCACGACTGCTTCAGGTAGCATTACAATTAAGCTTCGGACGAAAACGTTCTCTAGGCAGCAGCAAGGTTTAGTGAAAATCCTTAATATATCGCGTACTGTTCCTTAGAATGAATAAATCTATCGTCTAGAGATTTAAATGTTCCTGGAGATATTTATTTCAATCAGGATTGTTTTTAAATTTTCCGACGTAATTTAATCAGGGTTTATCCTAATTTTTCAGTGTATATAAGCAATATTTTATGATTTATAGTAGTATATATTCTGTCGTGTTCATTATGGAATCTGAACAACTTTCGTATTACCTTTTGAAACACCCGGTAATGGTAAAGGATTTGGTTATACTGAGCCTAGGGTTTTGTTCGCATACGTTAAATTACGTTGAATTGCTAGACCGCCATTGCTGAAAATTATAAACTCGAAGGCTCGTACAATATTCTATCTCCTTTCCCCAGCAACAGCCGAATTTTTACGACTTTCGATTTTTACTCTCGACTAATTTAAACGTCCATGAATGTATAAGTTGGGATTTTGTATGGACTATAAAACTGTAGCAGTTATGAACATTTCCCTCACGTTTTATATGGAATGCGTTGCCATGCGTGCTACTGTGTGTGTCTTTACCCCTGCTCACACCTAGCCAGGATTTTAAACCTATCCTGTAATTACACCAGCAGCTTCATAACACCAAGAGCGAACTCAGTTCAGTTAGCCGATTTCAGTCGTCGCGTAGTCCAAAGAGTGGGTTTGCGGCTCCTCGCTTGCTGGGATTGCGGGTTTGAATCCCGCTGTGGGTATTGATGTTTGTCTCTTGTGATTGTTGTATTTTGTCAGGTAGAGGTCTCTGCGTCGAGCTTATCACTCGTCCAGACGAGTCCTACTGAGTGTGATCTCGTAACTTCAACAAAGCAGGGGCCGTGGCCCACTATTGACGTCGCACTACTTGCTTTCCGCTTTGCATTTGGGCTGTCTGCTTTCTGTAAAACATGTCGGTTGGTGTGCTTTGTACATGTTGCTTTCCTTCCTAAATAAATAAAATGTGGTGTCTTATGTTTTCCGCCTAAGTAGCCCGTTGTGTAGGGGCGGAGATGGTTTTGACGTACATTAGTACGCATTCTAAACAAAACCTCTAAACGAAGATGGGCGACGAACGCCATACTCTTATGAAATAAATTCAGTTTTAGGTGAGCGTTGGTTTTAAAGCATCAGACTGGATTCGAATTAAACACTCAATTTGTATTGACTGGATGGCCGGAATTCCATTTTCCTGAAAGAGAATAATGGTCGAAAACACGCTTAAACCCAATTTAATTTACAATGACTACGAAAAGTTAAGAGTTCAACGCGAGAGCAACCTGTCACCGTCACCTAAGCCCGCAGATTATAAGGCGCAAAACTCCATCTCCTATTCTCTGATACACCTTCATGATGTGGTCACGGGGCACGAGAACAATTTATAGCTCTATATTTCACTGCAGTAAAAATTAAATCTGAAGCCTTTGCTTTGACTCATATGTTATCTGTGGGCACAGGGCGAGTCAGAACGTAATGGTAGTTATGCTGCGCCTAGAAAGTTACCGGTCTCACATCTACTGTAGCCGAACTTATTTTGCTGAAATCACTGCACTAATGTTCCGGACACGACAGTAGTGGCAAAGCTACAGTAAGATTAATATTCAGCCCAGTCCATGAAAATATTATTTATAAAACTAAGTTTCTCAGCATTACTTTAGTGGTTATGAACGAAGTGATTTATAAAGACTAACGCCTCATTAATGAAAATATTTCAGCTAATACAACAATGGTTAAGAGAAAGTTTACATTGCCTCAAGCCGATCACATGTTTCGGCTTCACGTTTCAGGTTATTATCAGGCCTGCATTTGAGCTAATATATAGTACTGTTAAGTTCGAACGTGTTAATGATAGATAGTATCATGTTATGACTGCCTTATTTCAACACACCATGCGTATTAAAAATTTAATCTTTTATGTTGTCAATGCCCGTGTATAAACCCAAAAACATAAAATACTGCGCTAGTGATAGATTTTATATGAAACATATTACAATCACCTTTTAAAATAAAAGCAAAATAAACAATAAAGTTCATGTAAAATAATTATATTACTATCCTTTTATTATGTCATGCCATTTTAATTAAGCCGAAAGAGATAAACGTTGATAATAATTACATAAACTTTTCATGGAATATATAATTACAATAAATTTCGTTCGGTCTTCTACTTATGATTTTCATATTATTCTAATTTACCAACAAAGGATATTACCTCAAACGGTTTGTTGCATATAATGACGAAAAGGGGAAAACAAAAACTGTTTCGGTTTGAAGTCGAAAAGCGTGGCCGGATTGAAGCAAAATATAAATTATATTTGGTGTTTGTTGAACCGTGCATCATTTTGATAACTGAAGAATAAGAATCAACTAGATGCCACTTATTACTTTATTGTACTTCTTATAGGCTCAACACGTTTCGGTCACTACTATGTTCATCATCAGGAGTTCGCGACTCTAATGTTGATTATCACATTGGTCGATTCGTTCTTGGTTTGCTGTAGGTTGGAG
>Ga0123355_10020509_pt1 | contig 10559 bp, 8 predicted proteins | sample TergutEmb28metaG_3_FD_89872 | JGI IMG/M metagenome (GOLD analysis project Ga0123355, IMG submission 89872) | Embiratermes neotenicus P1 segment gut microbial communities from Petit-Saut dam, French Guiana - Emb289 P1 | ecosystem: Host-associated > Arthropoda: Insects > Digestive system > Gut ... | reverse complement strand
TTCCGAAGACGCATATTGCCTCTGCCGCTGATGTGACGGAGGAGGATGCAAATCTGGTGGGGGCGTGTTTTGCGGCGATTGCCCGGATTGCGAAAGAGCAGGGACTGGAATCCGGCTTTCGCGTGATCACAAACTCCGGTGAGGACGGCGGGCAGACGGTGTATCATCTGCATTTCCACATCTTAGGCGGGAAATCTCTTGGGGCAAACTTGCTGTGAGCGGTGAGAATCGACCAATAGGGGCAGTGTTTGCCTCTATTGGACTGGCTGTGAGGAAGCGGCGGCTGGCGGCGTTTTCCATCGCCTTTGTAGCGGCGACGATCCTTTGGCAGATTGTGCCTGCTTGGTATTTTCTCTTAATCCCTGCTGTGCTCTTCGCGGTAGGGATAGCATTTTTGCGTGAATCATCCAGAGTCGTGGCTGTGATACTCACCACCGGATTTTTACTCGGTTCGGTGTGGTGTCTGGGGCACGACTTTTTATATTTGCGTCCGGCACAGGAGTTAGATCGCCAGCGTGGGGAGATTAGAGTTGACATAACAACCTTTCCCAGAGAGACACCATATTTTACAGAGATACAAGGACGCTTGGTGCGAGAGGGTGCGCCCAATATCCCCATGACACTGCGTCTGGATGAAGTCAATGAGCCCCTTTATCCGGGGGATACGATTGCAATCGAGGCGATTCTCTATCGGGCGGATGAGATTCAAGGCAATCGGGTCTGGCGGCATGTGGCGGATGGGGTGTTTTTGCGTGGATTTGCGTCTGGTGGGTATACGATTGTAAGCTCTGGGAGCCGGATACCACATGCGCCGCAATATTTGAATCGCGCAATCGTGGAGAGGGTTTCGGAGATTTTTCCGGAGGATACGCTAGGTTTTGTCACAGCGGTGCTGACGGGAGATCGCAGTGAGATGGACCCATTGGTACAGGAAGACTTGCGGCGGAGTGGGATTGCCCATTTGGTGGCGGTTTCTGGGATGCATGTGGTACTGCTTGCCAGTTTGCTCTTTCTCTTAATGGGCAGAAGCCGCAAATCAATTTTGATTGCAATTCCCATGGTGTTTCTCTTCGCCCTGATGACAGGCGGCGCGCCGTCAACGCTGCGGGCGGCGCTTATGCAGACGATGATTTTGATCGCGCCTTTGTTTCAGCGAGAGAGCGATAAGATTACCTCGCTTTCCGGAGCATTGCTGCTTATCTTGCTACTCAATCCCCTTGCCATCGCAAGTGTTGGTTTGCAACTATCTTTCCTTGCCATTGTAGGGATGATGGGTGTGGCGCCACGGGTCAATGGGTATTTGAATGGTGCGATTCCCGCTGAGACGAGGGCTGGAAAAGGAATGCGAAAATTTACAGTGGGGAGCCTTGCCACCTCTTTTGGGGCAACGATATTCACCACGCCGATTTTGGTCTTTCACATGGGGACAATCTCCATGTATGCGCCGCTTACAGACCTGCTCACCGTTTGGGCGGCGACCTTTATTTTTGGGCTTAGCGTGATTGTTGCGCTTATCGGATTTGTCTTCCTGCCGGCGGCGCAAATTTTTGCCCTGCCTGTGATATGGCTGGTACGCTATGTGCAGTGGATTGCATCGGGCATTGCGCGTTTTCCATTGGCGATGCTTTGGACGTATAGCCCTTATATCCGTGTGTGGTTTGGAACTGCAATGGCTATTGCACTGTTTTACCTTTTCTACAAAAAGAAGAAGCCCCGCGTGGTTTTGCCTGTGGGTCTTTGTGCGGGACTGCTCGTGTTTATGCTCTTCCTTGGAAACATAGAGAATCAGACAGGGAGACTCCAAACCACGGTGCTTGATGTGGGACAAGGGCAGACAGTTGTGCTCACATCCCCCGACTTTACGGCAATGGTGGATGTAGGTGCCGGAGGAGGATTTCAGGCGGGGAATATTGCCTCTGAATATCTCTTTGGGCGCAATATTTACAGCCTTGATTTTCTGATTTTAACGCATTTTCATCAGGATCATATTAACGGTCTGGACGCTCTGCTTCGGCGGGTGGATGTCCGCCGGATTCTCTTGCCTGATCGACCGGAGGGAAATCGGGCGAAAGAGCGGGTCTTGGCAAGTGCGGAAGCGCGAGACGTGCCCGTCTATTTTATCCGCAGTGATACGGTGTTTCCCTTTGAGAGTGCCAGTCTCCATGTAATCGCATCGGTGGCGGGCGGGATGCATTCGGAGAATGAGCGGGGACTCACAGTACACGCCAGTGCGGGAGATTTTGATGTGCTCATCATGGGTGACCTATATTCCACCATGGAACGGCGGCTGGTTCAGCTTGTGGACTTGCCGCGGGTAGAGGTTTTGGTTGTAGGTCATCACGGTTCGCGGACTTCTACTTCCTATGAATTGCTTGAAGCCATCATGCCTCGTGTGGCACTCATATCGCTGGGATATGAAAATCAGTATGGACATCCCCATTCGGATGTGCTGGCAAGATTATATCGGTTCGGGACTTCGATTTATCGGACAGATCGGTCGGGAACCATCACAGTGAGGGCGAGCTAATGGCGAAGAGAGCAGAGCAAAATCAGGGATATAAGACATTTAAGGCAGAGCTTGCCGCGAAGAATCCGCGCCCCCTATACCTCTTTTGGGGCGAGGAGGACTATTTGCGGGAGTATTATCTGGGCAAACTGCGTGAACTCTGTTTGCCTGTAGGCTTAGAAGAACTCAACTACTTCCGCCTAGACGGCAAAGGGGCTGACCTGGCATCTATTTCAGAGGCGGTGGAGGCATTGCCTGTATTTTCCGAGCGGAAGTTTGTAGAGGTGCGGGACTTTGACTTCTACAAGGCGGCACAGTCTGAACGAGACGGTTTAGACGAACTCTTTGCAGATTTGCCGGACTATGTTTGTCTTGTGTTTGTCTTCTCAGACCCTGGGTTTAAGCCGGATGGGCGGATGAAGATTCACAAGCATTTCTCAAAAGGTGCGGGACTTTCCGTTGAGTTTGGGAAGCAGGAGCAATCCGACCTGCTGGCTTGGATTCGCCGCCGATTTCAGGCGCTGGAGAAAGACATTGACCGCCCTACCTCTGAATATCTCATCTTCCTCTGCGGAAGTCTCATGACAGGACTAGCGGGGGAGATTGAAAAGATTGCGGCCTATGCGGGGGGGCAGTACATCAGAAGAGAAGATATCGATGCTGTAGGGACACCTGTTTTGGACGCAGTGGTGTGGAAGTTTACCGATGCCTTGGGCGAGCGGAATCTTGACCAAGCGGCGGCGATTATGGGGGAACTCTTGCTTATGCGAGAGAGTCCGATTTTGATCCTTGCTGTGACAGGGAAGAAGCTGCGGCAACTTCTCTCCGCGCGGATTGCCATGGATGTGGGACGCGGGGACGCGGCATATTTACAAAAGCTGTGGGGTATGGGGCATGAGTATCCTGCAAAACTGCTCTTGGGTGCGGTACGGCGATTTGGTTTACAGTGGTGCAAGGAGGCGGTGCTCCTTGCGGCGGAGATTGATTTACAGATGAAGAGCACAGGGCGTGGAGGGGAAGAACTGCTCAAGGAGTTTTTAATCCGTCTCTCCGCTTTGGAAATGAGGCGCGTGAGCTAATGGATGAGATTTTAGAAGTGATCATTGTTGAGGGGCGATATGATAAAAATACCCTCTCGCAAGTTGTCCGTGCTACGATTTTGGAGACGCGGGGCTATGGGGTGTTTTCCGATAGGGAAAAGCTCCGACTCATTCGCCGTCTCGCCAAAGAGCGCGGAGTGGTTATTTTGACCGACAGCGACAATGCGGGTTTTTTAATCCGTAACCACTTGAAAGGGAAAGTGCCGGAGGGGCGGGTGCTCCATGCCTATATCCCGGATCGGCATGGGAAAGAGCGCCGCAAACTGCAAGCCGGACGTGAGGGAAAGCTTGGCGTGGAGGGCATGGATCGGGAGACCTTGCTGGAAGCCCTCCGCCGCTCCGGAGCGACCTTTCGGGACGGTGGGAAAGTGGTCGATCGAGATGAGCGGAAGTTGACAAAAGCCCACCTCTTTGAGGCGGACCTGACCGGTGGCGTGGAGAGCCGCACGAAGCGCAAGGCACTCCTCAAACGTCTAGATTTGCCGGAGAATCTTACGACAAATGGGATGCTGGATATGCTGAATATGCTTTATTCTTATGAAGAGAGTTTGCGGCTTCTTGATCTCGACGGGAACAAATAGCGCAGCTATCTGTGCTGATAGCCTGTAGGGGACGCTGTTCTCGGTGTCCCGCGCGCATGTAGGGGCGATTATCAATCGCCCGCAGGCGGCTAATAGCCGCCCCTGCAGAGGTGCAGCATTTGCTTACTACCGTCCTTGTCCTCGCTCCTCCACAATCGCAGAAGCAATGGTGCCAATCAGCAATGTGACCGCACCCAGTGAAATCAGCTCTCCAGCCAGCATGTTTGCCTCGAACCCGCCTTGGAGAGTGAGCATCAATGCGCAAAAACTGGTGGTGCAGGTGAGTATCAGTGTGGCGCGGAGGATGGTATATGTATGGTCTGTCATCTGATTGAGAGACTTTGTGAGGCGTTTGAGTTGTAACATGGGAGAGACCTCCGGAAGTGTTAGTGTATACAATGTAATTATAGTATATGGGTTTGCGGGAGACAATCTGAAATGTTTCCCAATCATTTTTGCAATTTACATTTTCTATCTTGTATTTTTGATATGGCTGTGATATTGTGAGTGCATTATTTGCAAGAAAGCGCAGGTCGAGCTTTCAAAAAATGGTTTGGAGTGTGCAATATGATGGAGAGAAAAATCAAAAAAGTGCTGGTTGCCAATCGGGGCGAGATTGCGATTCGGATTTTTCGGGCGTGTAATGATTTGGGGATTAGCACCGTCGCGGTCTATTCACCGGAAGATGCTTTCAATCTGTTCCGTACCAAGGCGGATGAAGCCTATCTGGTGGGTGAAGACAAGACACCCCTGGGTGCTTACTTAGATATTGATACGATCATTCATTTGGCGAAGTCGAAGCATGTGGATGCGATTCACCCGGGCTATGGCTTCCTATCTGAGAATGCAGATTTTGCAAGAGCCTGTGAAGAAAATGGCATTATCTTCATCGGACCGCCGTCTCATATTTTGGATAAAATGGGTGACAAGCTCAACGCGAAAGAAATTGCGCGGGCTTGTAATGTACCGACTATCCCGGGCAGTGAAGAGCCTTTGGCAGATGTGGAAGACGGTCTCGCACGTGCCGACGAGTATGGCTATCCGGTGATCCTAAAAGCCGCTGCCGGTGGTGGCGGACGCGGGATGCGCCGTGTGAACAATCCGGAAGAGCTAAAAGTCGCGCTTCCGCTGGTACAGAGCGAGGCGCTAAAGTCTTTCGGACGCGGGGATATCTTCATGGAGAAGTATCTGGTCGAGCCGCGGCACATTGAGATTCAGATCATGGCAGATAAACACGGAAACGTGGTACATCTCTTCGAGCGGGACTGTTCCTTGCAAAGACGCTATCAGAAAGTCATTGAAATTGCACCGGCAGTTTCCTTGGCGCAAGAGGTGAAAGAGAAGCTTTATATGGACGCAGTTGCACTGGCGAAGCATGTGGATTATGTAAACGCCGGAACCTTTGAGTTTTTGGTCGATAAAGACAACAGACACTACTTCATCGAAGTGAATCCGCGTGTGCAGGTTGAGCATACGATCACAGAGGTTATCACAGGGATCGACATCGTGCAGACCCAGATTTTGGTGGCGGAGGGACACAAGTTATCTGACCCTGAGATCGACATTCCAAGCCAAGCGTCTCTCGGCATGAACGGTGTTGCGATCCAATGCCGTGTGACCACGGAAGACCCGCGCAATAGCTTTGCGCCGGATGTAGGGACGATCAGCGTATATCGCTCCGGCGGCGGGAACGGTGTGCGCCTGGATGCAGGGAACGCCTATGCAGGGGCGAAGATTTCGCCTTATTATGATAGTTTGCTGGTTAAGGTTACGGCATTTGACCGCACTTACGCCGGAGCGACGCGGAAGTCTTTGCGTTCGATTAATGAGATGCGCATCCGCGGTGTGAAGAGCAACATTCAGTTTTTGAGTAACATTTTAGCTCATCCAAGGTTTGCAACAGGTGATTTCCACGCAACCTTTATTGATGACACGCCGGAGCTCTATACGTTTGCAGATCCGAAAGACCGTGCTTCTAAGATATTGCAGTATATTGGTAATGTTGCGGTGAACGGCAAGGCAGGGAAAAAGCCAGTCGTAGAAGGCTCTCCGCTTCCAAAGTCGCCGGAGACAGCACGTCCGGGACTGAAACAGCTCTTAGACGAAAAAGGACCGGAGGCGGTGAAAGAGTTTGTTCTCGCGCAGAAGAAGCTATTACTTGCAGACACCACCTTACGAGATGCTCATCAGTCGATTTTGGCAACACGTGTGCGGACAAAGGATATGTTGGCGATTGCAGATTACACGGCTTACGCCATGGCGGATCTGTTTGCCCTCGAAATGTGGGGCGGGGCTACCTTTGATGTGGCGTATCGCTTCTTACACGAGTCTCCTTGGGCGCGTCTCGCGGCACTGCGGGAGCGGATTCCGAATATTCCCTTTATGATGCTACTCCGTGGTGCGAATGCGGTTGGGTATAAAAACTATCCGGACAATGCAGTGCGGGAGTTCATCAAAGAGTCTGCCGCTGCCGGTATTGACGTGTTTCGCGTGTTTGACTCTCTCAACTGGATGCCGAATGTGGAGGTCTCTATTGAGGAAGTCCTCAAGCAAGGCAAGATTTGCGAGGGTTATATCTGTTATACCGGCGATATCTCTGATCTGACACGCGATAAATACAATTTAAATTATTATGTCAACCTTGCAAAAGAGATGGAACGCCGTGGGGCGCATATCTTGGGCATTAAGGATATGTCGGGATTACTCAAGCCTTATGCGGCGCATAAGCTTGTGAGCACCTTGAAGCAAGAAATCGGACTGCCGATCCATTTCCATACCCATGACACCAGCGGAACAGGTGTTGCGTCGGCGCTGAAAGCGGCTGAAGCGGGCTGTGACATTGTGGACGGCGCCATTGCGTCTTTCTCATCCATCACCAGCCAACCGTCTCTCAATGCGATTGTGACAACGCTTGCAGGGGAGGAGCGCGATACAGGCTTATCAGACGAGCTTCTGCTCCCAATCTCCAACTATTGGAACGGTGTACGCAAGCTGTATTCCAGCTTTGAAGCGGATTTGACCTCTCCAACAACGGATATCTACAGGTATGAGATTCCGGGCGGGCAGTATTCAAACCTACAGTCTCAGGTGGCGGATATCGGGCTTGGTCGCCGCTTCCATGATGTGAAAGAAAAGTACAGAGAAGCCAACGAGATTTTGGGTGATATTGTGAAAGTGACGCCGTCTTCAAAGATGGTTGGCGACCTTGCGATCTTCATGGTGCAAAATGACCTAAATGCGGAGAACATTGTAGAAAAAGGTGAGGCGCTTGGATTCCCTGATTCTGTTGTGAGCTATTTTGAGGGCATGATGGGTCAGCCCCAGGGCGGGTTCCCGAAAGATTTGCAAAAGATTGTCCTCAAAGGCAAAGAGCCCATCACATGCAGACCGGGTGAGCTTTTAGAACCCATTGATTGGACGGCAGTAGAGAAAGAAATGCTTTCTTTCTGTCCTGATCCAACCATGCAGGAGATGGTCTCTTATGTGCTCTATCCGAAAGTACTTACAGAGTATAAGCAGCATGAGCAGGCGTATTCTGACCTGACTGTGTTGGACACCGTGGTATTCTTCCACGGACTCGAAGCAGGCGAAGTGACACGAGTGGAGATTGAAGACGGAAAGACTCTCTTCATCAAACTTGTGAGCATCTCTGAGCCGGACGAGAACCACACGCGCAGTGTAGTGTTCGAGCTAAACGGTGTCCGCCGTGAGATCTCTGTCCTAGACCAAGCAGGCGGCGCGACCGGTGCCAGTGTCCAAATGGCAGATCCGGCAAACCCAATGGAAGTCGGGGCGAGTATTCCGGGTATGGTGAACCGTCTGATGGTGAAGCCGGGTTCTGTTGTAAAGCAAAACGATGTGCTCGCAGTCATTGAGGCGATGAAGATGGAGACCACCGTTGTCAGCCGCGCAGACGGTGTGGTGGAAGAGGTCTTTGTGAAAGAGCAGCAGACTGTAAAAGCCGGGGAATTGATTGTTAAGATGCACCCGTAGAGAGAATAAAGGAACCCTCCATGCTGTGGTGGAATGGAGGGTTTTACTGTTTCATTATTTGGAACATTTTTCATTATCGCTACGTCTATGTTTTAAAGGGGTGAAACAAATGAAAGCTAGGAGGAAAGTAATAGTATTTATTACAATTCTTTTGATTTCCTTTGCACTAACGGCTTGTTTTCCTAATAACAGTGAGTTGATTAGCGATAAGTCGATAACTTCCGTTGCAAGGGTTCGCATCATTTCTGATGGAAGTGAGCACAGAGCGTTCAGAAATTGGAATCACGGATTTGACTCCGAGATAAGTGCCAGTGGGTGGTTTAAAACAGCGGAAGATGTTGCAGAGGAGTTAAGACCTTTTCTGTTCGGAGATGATTTTCAGATTATAATCGAGGGGCAACAACTGCATGATGAATATTACTATTTTTACAAATTGACTGACGGCGAATGGATTATAGTATTGGCGGTGTATGTACGTGCTGACTCAGAGCAAATTTTCTTAACACATGATGGTTTCTGGCGAGACGATTGGGAAGAAGTATATGCCGAATCATTTCTTGATCTGTTAGTGCCCGGAGAATACATTCTGGACGTAGGTGTATGGTGGGGTGATTCTGAAGCTGCAAACTCATATAATAATTTCTTTAGATTTATAAAACAACCATAGTGAATAAGAACACCAACCAGTGGGGTGCAAAATCGCCCGACACGGTGAAAGTCGAGATTTTAAACAGATAAACAAAATCCCTCCATGCTCGTATCAGCATGGAGGGATTCGTGTGCTATTTTGGTAGTCTTTAAAGCACAGCCGATACGAAGCGGCTGACCATGGACATACCCTCTGTTATAAGTGACTTTATGTAGGTGGGTGATGCATAGATCAGAAGTGATGAGAGCATTTGTTCACATCCTTTTTCTTCTTATGTCCTTTTCCATAGGTATTATAGCAAAAATAAACGCTACGTCAACCGTCAAAATGACCAAACACGCATCTAGGACAAAATATAGAGGTAGGGCTTGTCTCTGATGTGCAGATATGGTATACTGAGACGTGATTTTTTATTCTACCATAGAGAAAGGTAGTGTGTGAAAATGAAGTGTCCATTTTGTACGTTTTCAGAGAGCAAGGTAATCGACTCCAGACCTGCGGAAGAGGGGGCGACCATTCGCCGTCGGCGGGAGTGCTTGAGCGAGGCTTGTCAGAAGCGATTTACAACCTATGAGATCATGGAGCGTTTGCCCCTTGTTGTTGTAAAGCGTGACGGCAGCAGGCAGACATTTGACAAGGACAAGCTGGTGCGAGGACTGTTGCGCTCTTGTGAGAAGCGCCCTGTGTCGCTGGATGACTTGGAATCCATCGCGGGGGATATTGAGCAAGAGCTCCAAAACCGTATGGAGCGTGAAATCAGCGCAGTTGAAGTGGGCGAGCTTGCTATGGATCGTCTGCGTGAGATTGACGAGGTTGCCTATGTCCGCTTTGCCTCAGTGTATCGGCAATTTAAGGATATCAGTACCTTTATGGACGAGGTGAACAAACTGCTGACAGAGAAATACGACACAAAGTAGAAGCACGCAAGACCAATATCAGCAAGTAAAAGCACTGCACGGGCGGATGTGAGCATCATCCCGCTGTAGGGGACGATGCCCACATCGTCCCGGAGCTTAACCTGCTTGCCCTCTAGCTTTTTGCGGCGTAATAGACGTTTTTCTGCTCATCTACGGTGAGTAGGAAGACTTGTCTATAATCGTTCATACCGCGGTTTTGCAGTTCTTTTTCAAGCCAGCGATGGTCTAATCCGATGGCTTTTAGGTTTTGATCTAAGATTCTGCCATCGTTGATGATCAACGTGGGGAGACCTTTATCTGTACCTGTAAGCTGATGTGCTTCATGGGTTGCGGGCATGTGCGCGTGGAAAGGGAGGACGCTGAGTCCGCCGCCGACCTCTAAAATGGCATATTTGATGGTGGAGATATCTGTGTGTCCTTGACCGCGCAATTGTTCGGCAAGTTCTGTGAGGGTGAGGCGGTTTTTGCGCATTTCCTTTTGCTTGATCTGACCGTTTTGGACAATAATGCTGGGTTTTCCGATGAACAGCGTGCGTAAGCGGATGCTCTTCATACTGCCATAGGTGAGCAATAGTTCACAGACTAAAAGCACAATAACGGGAACAATGCCATATAGTAGCCGGTTACTTTGCGGATTTGTGATAGGTGAAACGGCGATTTCGGAGATCATAATGGCAACGACAAGCTCGTTGAGTTCCAGCTGTCCCATCTGGCGTTTGCCTAGGATGCGCATGGTGATTAGCATAACGGCGAACATGATGACAGTGCGATAGGCTAAGGTGAGTAACATGGGGGTGTTCACTCCTGTTGTGT
>Ga0123355_10020508_pt1 | contig 10559 bp, 11 predicted proteins | sample TergutEmb28metaG_3_FD_89872 | JGI IMG/M metagenome (GOLD analysis project Ga0123355, IMG submission 89872) | Embiratermes neotenicus P1 segment gut microbial communities from Petit-Saut dam, French Guiana - Emb289 P1 | ecosystem: Host-associated > Arthropoda: Insects > Digestive system > Gut ... | reverse complement strand
GATTTACATACGATGAATGCGGGAAAACGATAGTTCGGGGAATGATGGATGCGGGAATAAATAACGTTATTTATATGGAACTTTATTCGGGACCAAAAATGGCGAATGGTAGATGCGGGAAAATGATCGATACGGGAACGATAGATCGAGGTTCTACTGTATATATAACTACAACTGGCAATAATTACACAATATATTATACCGCAGTACTGAAACTCAACACTTCACTTTTCTCTGCCACATCTTAAGCCTGTACAACATGTGTTTATTTGAAGATGCTACATACAAAGTCCTTTTGCTAATGTATGCTATACTTTTGGTATTTTATTCATCTCAATGAAAATACTAAAATAAATTTATATACCTTTGGATTGTCATAAAAATATAAATGAGTATCGGTCCCATCTACTAACAGGACAAAGTAGAGAGACTTCCACTTCTTATTCTTTTCACTTTTCTTGTTCAAGTACCCTTGCATTTTAATACCTGAAACAAATATTGGACTCATAAACTTTTAAAATTACTTTCATCTATCTTAAAGTAAAATACTGTCGCATAAAATAAAGGAGACTACAAGAGTGATCAAAACAACTTTACCTTGCCAGTGATACATCCTCAGTTTAAATAACAGTGAATAACTCAAGAAAAACTGCACATCATGGGATTGAATGCTCAAATTCTCATGCAATATAACAATTTTATCATGGGGTTTAGAGCTCTATGACAAAGGCTAGAGAACAGGATTAATGTTGTAATTCCATATCTTACTTACCCTTGTTTTTCTTCACACCAGATTGTTCCCTGCATTCTCGAAGGGTTGCATAAATTTTCTCTGCATGTTGCACCTCTTTCGACTTAACAGTTCCATCAGCTTCAGTTACAGACTATGTAACAGAGCCAATGATAGAGTTTTAGGATTAAAACATGCACAAGAAGAAACAGCATTTCTCAACAAGCAACTTCATGAACAATCACACCTAATCTCCCAAACTGTATTTGATGTTGAACAGAATGGGTGGAGGGAAATCTTCTTTCATACATATACATATACACAAATGTTCCATTGATCCATGTCTCATAAAGATAGTAGGATGTGGGGTAAGTCATATGTACAAAAATATAAAAAATTACAGTGTAAATACCACAAAATATAAAAAATTACAGTGTAAATACCACAAACATTTTACCAAAACAGTATTATAATAACTGTTACACATGAAGAATTCATCCACATAGTAAGTGTATGTAGGTATTTTCTTAAGGCTGCTTTAAATTTTGTTTTGTCATTCTTCAGGATTGTCACACTAGGTTGTAAACGCTGAAATTTTTTATGCCAGCATAAATGTTCTTTTTTAAAAATAAGACAGGTTGGCATTTGGTCTATGAAGATGATGCTTATTCCTTGTATTAACCCTTTAATGCCGAATGACTTATAAAGACGTTGCAAACAGTGTGTCGAAGTTTGGAGGAATTTTGTTCACTTCTATTCGGTTAACTGCTGTGGTTTGCTATGCTGCAGGACCACTGAAGGTCAGGCTTTCATTCAGGAGCCAGAATGTACCCACTCCACCTCCTAAACCCCTCCACAAACACCGATATACGTGGTCTGTAAATAAAGTAATGAGACTGCCTGCATTTCGCACGATCTGGCAACACTGCAGGCTCACCCCTCACGTGAAGGGTAGGTAAACGTCTCATAGATTTCTAGTATGAGTTTCAAATTGCTAGCGTCACCACACTAATTTTAGTGCGATTTTTTGTGAAGCAGTTTTTGAGTGTGTGTCACAGAAATGGAAAATTTCAAACAACGATGTGCAATCAAGTTTTGTGTCAAACTTGGGGGAACCGGCATTGAAACTTTCAATAAACTGAAACAGGCCTATGGGGGGCATGCTTTGTCAAGATCACAAGTGTTCAAGTGGTATAAGGCGTTTTCATAGGGCTGTGAATCCATTAAAGACGAACCCCACTCTGGAAGACCTTCAACTTCAAAAACGGGTAACAATGTGGTGAAAGTGCGAGCCCTTGTGCGGTCAGACCATCAACTCACAGTGCGAATGATCGCTAATGAGTTAAATTTGAACCACACCACCGTCCATCAGATTTTAACACAGGAATTACGCATGAGAAAATTGTGTGCGAAGACTGTTACCAAAAACCTGACAATCGAACAGAAGGACAATCATCAGAAGCACGTGTGTCTTCACCTTCTGGAACGGATCCAAAGTGACAGAAATTTCTTGAAGAACGTGATTACAGGTGACAAAACATGGATCTTTGAGTACAACAAGAAACAAAAAGACAAAGTAAGGAATGGCACACATCTGCAACACCATGTCCGAAAAAAGCGAGAATGAGCAAGTCAAAAATCAAATCCATGCTCATCTGCTTTTTTGAGTCAAGGGATTGTCCATACAGAATTTGTGACTCAAGGACAAACTGTTAATCAGTTTTATTACTGAGTTTCTTGAAAGACTAAGGAAAAGAGTTGCTTGTGTGCGACCAAGCATTGCTAACAATTGGATGCTCCATCACAACAATGCCCTTGTCCCATGGCGATCTCTGTGATCGAAATTTTGGCTAAAAAGGGCATTCCTGTGGTTCCACAGCCTCCCATACTCCCCTGATCTGAGTCCGTGCAACTTTTTGGTTCCCAAAACTAAAGTTTTTCCTTAAAGGATGCCATTTTTGGAAGGCGGAAAACATCAAAAAAGCTGTAACCGACCAACTAAAAGTGATTCCAGTTAGCGACTTCCAGCGCTGCTACAAAGAGTGGGAACAACGTCTCCAGAGATGTGTAACCTCCCAAGGGAACTATTTTGAAGGGGACAAACTCGATTTGTAGTTTAAAAATAAATACAGAGTTATATTGAATCAGTCTCATTCCTTTATTTACAGACCACATATACGTAGACACTTCGTAACCGCGCATTTTTCCCAGCTGACTAATATGGTTCTGACATTGCTTGCTATGATTATCGCTTGCTCTGGAGTTCACTGTGGGTTGAAATATCAACACTGGCCTATGAAGCAAAAACTCTTCCTTGACCAGAAAGGTTGTCAGTGGCATACTGTACCCATATAATTCAGACAAAAGTAATGCTCAAAAATCAGAGATACCCACAAATATTGATGTTTACAGCTACAGGAGGGCCCACAGACGTGCCTCTTGTACTACTGGGGTAATCTGTAGAGGTTGTGGGGTAGTAACATGCAACACACAGCCGTCAGTCTACTAAAACTTCCTGGCACCCCCAAATAGCTGGAATTCATAGACCTGTCACATCATAGCTTCAGATCTGTTTTGTTGTCACTGCAGATGTTCATATTTATGTCGCATTAAGTTCCTAAACTGTGCCCAGTCATACAGAGGACTGTGAATAAGGCAGACTGTTGTAGGTGTCTATTGAAATGGCAGGGAAAAAATAAAACTAGACGAGGAAGCCATCAGTGAAATTCTGGTTGCTGACACCAACTCTGAATCAGGGTTTGAGGCAAGCAATTTTGAAGACTATTTTGACGAGGAAGAGGATCATCATCATCATCAACAAAAACAACAAGCCTCAGCAGAAATGAAAACACAGGCTACAACAAGTGGCAATTACCAAACTGGGGACCGCCTCAAGGAAGGAACACAAATATTCATCCGTTTGTCAGTCCAGCAAAAGGTGTGAAAAAAAGTGAGGCGCCACACATCAACAAAGACAGCTCGCCACTGTCTATGTTGATATTGTTTTTCACAGAAATTTTTCATCTGCTGATTGAACAGACCAACATGTACTACCAGCAACACTTAGACAAGCCGGACCTAGCCGATGACTGCCTGATATTACGCTGCTGGACATGATGACTTTCGTTGCCTTAGCTCTGCAGATGGGACATGAATTGAAAAACACACTACGTGACTATTGGTCAAGACTTAGACAGCTACACAATCCGTTTTAGAGTGAGACCATGACACGAGACAGATTTTTTACACACATTTTGCAGACAATTCACAGAGACCTGACGAAGTCAAAGAACATGACCGACTATGGAAACTAAGGACGTCTTTGACATGCTGAACGAGGCTTATGCTAAATTCTATAATCCCTCGGAGCATTTGGCAATGGATGAGGTAAGTGTAACATTCAAGGGCAGGGTTATCTTCAGGCAGTAACTTCCAAAGAAAAGAGAATGTTTCGGCATCAAAATTTACAAACAGTATACATATGACATGAGAGTGTACTTGGGTAGAGACTCACACTCCACCACTGACGACATGACTGCAACACACGCAAGAGTTAAGAATCTGACTAGCAGAGTTGAAGGCTTAGGACACAAAATATTTATGGACAACTTATTTTCATCATCAAGACTTTTTGATGACTTGGATAGACATAAAATAAATTCATGTGGGACAGTGCGGCCCAACAGAAGAGACATGCCCAGTGACTTTGGACCAAAACAAATGAAATTGAAAAGGGGTGACATAAGGGTGAGGACTACGGGAGTTTTGACCGCATTAGTTTAGAAGGACAGACGATAAGTTCACATGCTGACTAACATGGACCCACCACCAGCAGAAGGAAATTTTTGTGACAACAGCAACCTCCGTGTGAAACCTCACACCATGGAACGGTAAAACCAGCACATGGGTTATGTCGACAATTCTGAATGTATGGCTAACAGATATTCAATGAGTTGACATATCTTCAAGTGGACCACAAAATTATTTTTCCACTTTCTGGATCTAAGAGTACTCAACAGTTGGATACTGTTATCTTCATGTGGGGCTAAATATACCCACTGAGATTTCAGGCTCCTTCTGGTGAGGAATTTGACTGAGGAAGCTGGAAAGAGCCAAGATCGCCCCACCCCCAGATTGGTTGGAAGACCAAGTTCGAGCGCAAAAAATGTTTTGGGACTCGAGAGTCGCCATAAAAAGCACTGGGCAGCGAAATCATCAACCCAGCTCTGCTGCTGTCTGTGTTCTTCTCGCAGCCAAAGAAAGGGCACAGTCTATAAGTGTGCCAGATGTGATGTGGGCATGTGTGTGTTGCCTTGTTTTGAGGAATATCACATAAAAGTAAATTTGTAAATCGCCCTCATTGTGAATAATGTGTATCATGATAAAACAGTGATCCAAGGTGCCACAAATCTTTTGCAGCAACCAGAATTATGTGAGTAATGAACTATTTACACCACATTTTATATAATGCATGTGATTCATAGGCATAAATTCATTATAAAAATAGGTGAACATTTTTTTCCAGATTAACCAATTCATAAGCCGAGTGCAAAATTTTATTTCATTAAATCTGAAGGAAAATCTATGAGATATGCTTTTTTTCTAAGAGTAAGCATTAAAATTTAAAATCCCCAGTAAACAATTCTGGCAGGCAGTGTAGATTGGAGGGATTTAATTCTGGCGTCAAAGGGTTAATACTGTGTATAGATGAATTTGCTTGATAAATTTCCTGATTACTGATAATCAAGCTCATTAATGAAAGCATATACTGGCATGGAACAGGCAGGATCTGTAATTGTTTAAATGGACTTCTACATGAGGTTCCGCGCTGTGCACCAGCCATAATTCTGAGAATTTTCTTTTTTAAAGTGAAAATCTTCCCTCTGTTGGAATAGTTACCCCAAAAAATGATTCCATATTTTATAATAGGATGAAAATACGCATAGTAAATTGATTTGAGAGTGTTAATGTTACTGATTTGGACTCATCGACCTAAAGGAATAACATGCTCCACTAAGCTTAGGTATCATTTGCTTAGTGTGGTTCTTCTAATTTATGTGGTTATCAATTGTAAAATAAGAAATTTTGTATTCACCATTTCCTCTATACTCTTTTTTTATAACGAATATGTAATGTAAAATGTGATGAATTCTTTGTTATGAATTCCATCATATTCATTTCATCTAAATTCAGAACTAAATTATTACCAGAAAACCATTTAATCATATGAGACAAAACTAAATTTGACACTGAACAGTAATCTTCAAAATTTCTGCTTGAAATAATGACACTAGTATCATCAGAAAATAATACTGGTTCTGATACAGAGTTTATCTCAGGTGAAGGTCATTTTATGAACAATACAGCCCATAGAATTGATCCTTGGGAAATTTAATGTTTTAACATGTCCCAATCAGAGAAAAAAATTTGAGTCAAATTAGGTGATTTTATTTCACCTTTCTGTCCCAGTTAGTTAAATAGGACATGAACCAATATTCAGAACCTCCTCAAATTCCAGAGAAATGTAATTTAGCTCACAAAATTTCACGATTCACACAATCAGAATCACAATGTCAGCCAGAGCCTAGTCCAATGCTACCTGACCATACTGACATCCACTAAGAGAAGTGTGAACTGACCTGAGGTCTTGTGCTGGGGAAAGGAAGACATCACATAGAGTACACGTGTAACTCATGGACCTCTGTATACTATTAATGATAAACATTTAACCCTCTTCCTTATAGCCAATTCAAAAAACATGGCTACTTTTACCTCCTCTATACTAAAAGTCAGAGCCATGCATGGTGCAGTTGGTTGAGGCCCTGTACTACAAGGTTATGGGTTCAATTCCTGTTGGTGTAATTCGAGTTTTTCATTCACATAATCCTTCAGGATGCACTATGGCCTGGGGTCAACTCAGCCTCTAACAGAAATGGGTACCAGGAATATTTCCTGGGGGGTAAAGGCAGCTGGTATGTAGGACTGACAACCTTACCACCTTTATGTGCCGAGTGTCATGAAATCTGGGAGCCTCAACCTCCTGGAAACCCCAAGGCCGGTCCAGGCCTACCCAGGGATTGCTTTTCCTCTTTTTTAATACCAAAGTTAATACAACACAGTATCATCTCACATTCAGTGAGTAATGCTGAATAAGTGAAAGGGTAAAAAACAGAAGCACCAGATTTTCTCCTTGATAACAGAAGAATTTACCCAATGAAATAGGGCTAGAACACCTGACCATTTTGTTATACCTACAAAACACCAATTTACCCTTAAGAAAAGCAATGATATTGATGACCGTCTCTAAAACCCATATTTTTAAGCAAATTAAAACAAAAACGATCATTTCAAATAAAACTTACTCAAATACATAAATCAAACAACTTACACGACCTACAGCCAGAACTAAGGTGTGTCCCTCCACTATTTGTTCCTTTCTGTACCTATTAATAACAGCATCCAAGCACTCAAATGTCCGCCCACCCATGAGGTAGCGGACACCTTTTTTCTCAATACGGAATCGCTGGATCTGGTTGTTAATGTGGAAAAAGAGGGAATAGTCACCGGGAGAGTTGTCACTTGGACGTACAAGAAAACTGCCTGGACCAGCTGAAAAGAAAACTCCATATTAAAAAGAATGCTGACATTAATAGTAATAACATTACAACATAACACTCTGAAATAGAGAATGTCACAGCAAATAAAACATAACAAGAAAGGAAACGTACGTAAAATGTAACACTAAAGCGCATTCACGTTATGACTGCTGTGTGTCTGTCTGTAGCCTTAGTTATTCAGCAAGAAAAGTGCAATGTGATAATATGTATATCTTTATATTTAGTCAACACAACTATATCTATTTTCTCTTATGTGTGTTACAACACTACATGTTTCGGCCCTCTGTGTTGGCCATCGTCAGGTGTGTCTGGAGGTCTGTCCAGACACACCTGATGATGGGCCACACAGAGGGCCGAAACATGTAGTGTTGTAACACACATAAGAGAAAATAAATATAGTTATGTTGACTAAATATAGAGATATACATATTATCACATTGTATTATACCACACAACGGGGATGACACACCTCAAAAAAGAAAAGTGCATGTGCAATATTGTCATCTGTTGCCTGTCAAACTCAACCTTATTCTTCCACTTTATCTCATAAATGGTACGATCTTTGGAAAAAATTTATTGAACATAAAATTTGTGTTCTGATTTTTTCTACAACTTTGGCTGAAACAATTCTCACTGTAAAACTTCAGCAAGGTATATCAGAAATGTAAATACATCATCACACAGCGTACCCATTATTCTTGTCCTATATTAATGAGATCTGAATTTCCTCCACAGATTTTAAAAAAATACTCAAACACCAAATGTCATGAAAATCCATCCAGTGAAGCTGCATTGTTCCACATGGATGAACCGATATGACAAAGCTAAGTCTCTTTTTGCAATGTTGTAAATGCACCTATAAACAGCACTAATCAAGAAGAGACTCAGATGTCAGAACTTATATTTCTGGACCATTAACTAGATACATTTGTGAGACCATATCACAGCACGATCACTATCTGCACTTCACATTACCTTTTACCAACATGTCTACAGCTTCACTCTTTGTCACATTTGGATGAAACCAGCTAAATACAGTATTTGGATCAATATTTTCATCGAGGTCATCTACAAGGTCACGGAAGATCATCCCCTGCTCTCCAGTGCGATGAGCCGTCACCCAGAGCCAACCATCACCCATATCATTGTGCACAAAGAAAATATCACCTTTCTGAAAACTTCAGAAAAATATGTTATACTTGTTACATTGAAAGAACTATCACAAGGTACTTGTGTATAAGTAAGGGAAAGTATGTAATGTCTGCAACATCATCACACCCAACCAAAACAATGTACATGTTAATACATCCACCACCCTCTGTGTTGCAGCATTTTAAATTCCCAAGTACATTTTCACAATCTGTGTAAGTTCACCATCATTCTAATGGAGTAATAATCCTTGTGTTGTGCGTTGATGTTTATACTTAGGCTGGACCTCTGAGCCTTTGGTGCAAACATCAACAAATAATGGGGGACATTACTCCCTTCGAATGAAGATGACAATACCGACAGGGATGTTTGTCTGCAACTAAACATACAATTATTAAGAAAAGTAAAATATCTGTAATTGATCTACATTTTATATAAATGATAAAAATCTTAATTGAAAACATTGTATTTTACCTTCATACGTGGTCTGACACAAAAAAAATGAGACTGTGCCAGTAACTCTTTCTATTTAACAAATTCAGGAAATAAACTACGATCGCCTTCAAAATAGTTCCCTTCTGAGTTGACACACAGCTGCATATGATGCTGCCAATGTTCAGAGCAATTCTGCAGGTCATGTTCTGTAAGGCTGTTGAGGATCTCCGCCGTTTTTGCTTTCACATTTTCTACCGACACAAAATGGGTTCCTTTGAGCACTGACTCGATCCTTGGGAAGAGGTAGGAGTCACATGGAGTGAGGTCTGGCGAGTAGAATAGTGATGTTTTTATTAGCTAAAAACTGCTTCACAGACAATGCGTTGTGGGCTGGCGCATTGTCCTGGTGCAAAATCCACACATTTCTCCATAATTCTGGTCATTTCCTTCTCACATGTTCACGCAGTTTCGTTAAGACTTCAGTGTAATACTGCTGATTTACCGTTTGGCTGCTGGGTACCCACTCTGCCATCACAATACCCTGGATATCAAAGAAAACGATCAACATGGCCTTGAACTTAGAACGACTCATGCATGCTTTTTTTGGTCTTGGAGATGACGTTGACTTCCACTGCATTGATTGTCGTTTGGTTTCCAGATCATACATAAATATCCAAGTTTCATCACAAGTAATTATCAAATTCAACAAATCTGGTTCATTCTCAATGCGTTGCAAAAGGTCCAAACACAATTCCTTGCAATGTTCTTTTTGTTCATCTGACAGCACTTTTGGAACCATTTTTGCACAAATCTTTCAAGTTTTCAATTCCTCCCTTAGAATTTGTAGAACACTTTTCCTGTCCAAATTGACTTCCTCAGCTACTGCTCAAACACCCAAACTTTGGTCTTTTCGTAACACGTCTTGCACTTTTTCAATGTTGTCATCGGTAACAGCTGCGTGTGGACGGCCTGGGTGATCATCATCTTTCAAGCTTTCTCTGCCTTCCAAAAATCGTTTGTGCCATTCAAACACGCAAGCATGAGACATGCGATCTTCACCGTAAGCCTCAGTCAATAAATGAAAAGTTTCCATTGTGGATTTCTTCAGTTTAACAAGAAACTTGATGTTAACTCATTCACTTTTGCAGTCTGACATTTTCCAACTGAGGAGAAGAACATGCCTATATTTGAAGATGCGTCCACTTGTACTGAGTAAAGCGATCGAGCTGAGCCTTGTGACACTGTGACAGGTCAAAACATGTTCTATAGCCATCTGTTTTTCTCTCTCCCCTCCCACTCTTGGTTCCCGAGCTATAGGGTTTAGTCTCTCTTTTTTTGTGTCAGACCTTGTATATACGTGGGTGGATCCAAAATTTTCCGGACTGACGCTGTAAAAACCATAAAACTCACCATAAGGCCTATCGGCTGCCGTCACCCTCTAAGTAGTTCCCTCCCGCATGCAGACACCGGTCCCACCGTCTCCTCCATTTTTGGAACGCATCCTTGAAGTTCTTTTCTGTGAGAGTGTCAAGCACTTTCTGCGTTTCGGCCTGGATGTCCTCAATGGTATCGAACCGGCGTCCTTTCAGCTTGAATTTCATTTTAGGAAATAAGAAGAAGTCACAGGG
>Ga0123355_10020507_pt1 | contig 10559 bp, 11 predicted proteins | sample TergutEmb28metaG_3_FD_89872 | JGI IMG/M metagenome (GOLD analysis project Ga0123355, IMG submission 89872) | Embiratermes neotenicus P1 segment gut microbial communities from Petit-Saut dam, French Guiana - Emb289 P1 | ecosystem: Host-associated > Arthropoda: Insects > Digestive system > Gut ... | reverse complement strand
TCTTCCAACAACTGCTCAATTTCTTTTTTTAGCCTTATTGCGTTTTCAAAATCTTCCATCTGAATAAAACATGCCATCACATTTAGCAATACTTCTGTAACAAGCTTCTTATTTTCTGGAAGTGCATGATAATACCGTGTTCGCGAAATAACTTCATTTGATAATTGCGTCAAAGTGGCATGTGTAAATATATTGATTGTATTACCAAACAGTGTTAATTCATAATAACTCCATCGCTCAGCTTTAAATAAGTAACTTGCAATTTGCTCTTTTTCACTGTCACTGAATTCTGTCTCAGTATCAATATTACTAAGCATAAATTTAATCATTAAACAAGTCAAATTATGAGTAAAAGGTTTGTTCTTGTTTTCTTTTTGCTCTTTCAATAACAGTTTCTTCAATCCTTCAACATCCCCGATAATATATCGCTTGGAAACTTCTTGCATAAGAGCACCAAAATCATCAAGTATATATTTATTTGCAGCATGTCGCAACTCGTTTAACGAAATACTAATTTTAGCAATTAATTGATACAACTTTTTGTACCCTATTTCTCGCCTGTCATTTTCAAATCCCCAAACTAAGGACGGACTGCATATTCCTTTTGCAACAGCTCCTATTGTTAAACCTTTTGATTTGCGTAATTCTGTAAAAGTTTCTCCTATATTTTCCATTTTATCACCTTATTTTCCGAATATTGAAATTTTTATTTTTACTTCACTTAACTGATATAATTTAACTAACAGAAGAAAGGAGTTGAAATCATGCTAAATTATATTTACATCGTCGTTCTCGGCGGTAAGCTTAAGCCTCTGCCAATTGTTCCCCCACCTCAATAGGAATTCCCCTTCCTTATCACACTCAAAGCTTTCTGCTGAATCTACGGTAGGAAGTTTTTTATGCTTTAATTATACCAAAACACAGATTATTACACAATATTAAGCGCTATAAATAATTTTCGAATTACTACTTTTAATTTGAACAAAATATAAATATGTGGTAAACTATCTTTGCTTCAATTGGAGGGTCTTATTTTGAAAAAATTATTTTTACTTGTTACAAGTGTTTTATTGGTATTAGCTTTAGCTGGTTGTCGACGGGATGCCGAAGTTCCAACGCAATCTGATGACTATGATGTGGTGGACTATGTGCCCGCAGCTGAATATCCGGTATCGCCGGTCGAACCAGAAGAAGAGGATTTTGAACCGGAGCCAGAACCGGAACCTGTGACGATTAGAGTTCAGTTTGTTGGTGATATTTTGTTGCACCCGCGTTATACGGGGTCGGTTGAAACGGCTCGGGTTGGTGAAAATGAGTTTTATTTTAAGCCATTTTTGCGTGATATTATGGCGTTTGTTGACGGTGATTTGTCGATTGCCAATCTTGAGACGCCGGTTGATGTAATGGGAAATAATCAGGATTTGACAACTTTCCCGTGGTTTAATGTGCCGTTTGAAATTTTGCCAGCGTTGGTTTATAGCGGGTTTGACCATCTGATTTTTGGGAATAATCATACGGTTGACCGTGGATTTGACGGGATGGTTGCAACAATTGCCAATCTTGAAAGTGTTGGTTTGCGTCAATCGGGAGCATATCCTAATGCGGATGCCCGTAATGTGCCGACAATTATTGATGTGAATGGTGTGCAAGTCGGGATTATTGCTTATACTGATTCGTTGAACGGGAACGATTGGATGCTGACGCCGGAACAAAATGCGTATGTGGTTCGTCGTTTCCGATCGCATGTCTTGGATGACGTTCCGTCAATGATTGAAAGTGCCAGTTGGTTACGTGAACAAGGGGCGGAAGTTGTCATCATGTCGCTTCATTGGGGCGCCGAGTACGTGAATCATCCAACAGAAACGCAAAGATTGATTGCTCGACAGCTAGTTGAGGGTGGTGTCGATATTATCATGGGGAATCATGCACACGTTATTCAGCCAGTCGAATGGTATTATCGTGAAAACGGGACGCGTGGTTTTATTATTTACTCGCTAGGCAACTTTTTAGCCGACCAGACGCGACTGAATCCACCGATTGAACCAACGCAATTTGGAAAATTGATTACGGTTGAGATTACCAGAACTCCTGACGGGGTAATTACGTTGGATGAAGTGGACATCTTACCAACATTGACTATGCGGGATTGGGCAGGGGATACTTTGCGTTTTAGAGATGACATCAGCGTGTTACCAGTGATTGAAGGTGAGCTACCAGATTTCGTAACTAATCAAAATATTCGTGATTGGGGGCGCCGAGCTTATCATCACGTCATTGGACTTGTTGGCGAAGAATTTGTTACTAGAAGACGTTAAAAGGGCACTCAAGCGAGCGCCCTTTTTTGCGTTTTGGTAGTTGTTTTCTCACTCGGTATAATTATCAAAATACCCTTGAATATACACAATCGGTGTTCCTTTGTCACCAGAACCGCTGGTTAGGTCACAGAGCGACCCGATTAAATCAGTAATTTGACGTGGGGTTGTTCCTTGTGCTGCCATATCACCGACTAAATCGGCATCTTTGTTCGTGATGCGATCTTTGATGGCGGCTTGTAATGCGTCGCCACTTAAATCTTTGAAGTCGTTGTCGGCAAGGTATTTTAACTTAACTTCGTTTGGTGTTCCCACTAGACCACTGGTAAAAGCTGGTGAGACAACTGGATCAGCAAGTTCCCAAATATGCCCCTGTGGGTCTTTGAACGCCCCGTCACCGTAAACCATGACTTCGATTTTTTTACCAGTTTCCGCTAACAATTTCGCCTGCACCGCTTCAACGAAATCTTGACATTCGTGCGGAAATAACTTTACGGTATCTTCGTTTGATTTATTCGACCCTAATAATCCGTATTTTTCGTTATAACCACTGCCATCAACCGATTTAGCTAGTACATCTGCTAAACCAATGGCCCGTTCCGCACCGTTTTCCTTTAAAATACGAACCGTTCTTTTATAAGAGTGAATATCACATGCTAAAACATTTTTCGTATAATTTAAGATGGTCTGCGGATGATTGTCAAAGATAATCTCGACTGCGCAACCTTCGCCTTCAATGATGCCTTTGTAAAAATCAACGTAATCAACACCAGTAAACTCGTGCGGATTAGCCCCGAATAGCTCACGGTACTGCGCCAAACTCAAAGTATCCTGATACGGATTAATCCCCGCTGCGTCAATTTGATCAAAGGTTAATAAGCGATTCCCCACCTCATCAGCTGGATAGCTCAACATCAAAACAATCTTATTAGCCGAACGAGCAAGCCCGCGTAAAAGGGTCGAAAAACGATTTCTTGAAAGAATTGGGAAAACTATCCCGATTGTTTCGCCACCAAGTTGTGCCCGAACATCCGTTGCAATCGCATCAATACTCGCATAGTTCCCTTGCGCACGCGCCACAATCGACTCGGTAATCCCAATAACATCCTTGTTGCGTAACTCAAAATTATCAGACTTCGCCGCCGCCAACACACTATCAACAACAATTTGCGTCAAATCGTCGCCTTGGCGGATAATTGGACATCGAAGTCCGCGCGTAATCGTTCCTACATTTCTCATATTAAACACCCTCTCTACAAAAAGTTTGTGTTACTAAAACATTATAATGGAAAATCTTACATTTTTCAACTAATCAATTAGTCAAAATAAAAAATAAGCTAAAACTAGCTTATTTCTTTTCTTTATGTGGAGTTGATTTGCGACATTTCGGGCAATACTTGTTCACTTCTAGGCGATCGGGTGTATTACGCTTGTTTTTCTTCGAAATGTAGTTTTCCATCTTACAAGTCTCACATCTTAATGTAAATTTTGTACGCATTTAAAATTCCTCGCTTTCAAAAGTCAGTGCTACTATTTTAACATATGTTTTAGTAGAAATCAATGATAAAATTCATTTCTTTTTCCTGTTATGCGTTTTCAATCAATAATAATTCGTAAAATCTGGGGAATAAGTCGAAAATTAACTGCTTTAACGAGCCCTTGCACCTCACCATCAGTTTCAAGTAATTGCGGCTTGGCAAGTTTCACTGTAAAACTTGCATCTTGCTGGAAGCGCACTTTCGGATGACCCGCATGCGAACCGGTATAAACTTTCGGTACCAGCCCCATCAGCCCCGTTTTCGAAACATTATCCGTCGCAACCAGTTCCAGTTTACCATCATTCATCCGTGAAATTGGCGAAATCTTCACGCCACCACCGAAGAACATCCCGTTACAGACCGCTACAATCACCGTATTCTTCAATTCTGACGTCTTACCGTTCGCCACATAATCCGCATCAAATGCCTTAAACTTCACAACCTGCTCCATAATCGACCGGAAATACTTCGCCTTGCCACTCTTTTTCTCGGCCGTTTGATTCATCGAATTAACCGTATCCACAACCGTTGCCCCGAGCCCAACATCACACGCATTCAAGAAATACCGGGCACCCGTCTTATTATCAGCGGTCGTAAATTCAGCAATTCCCACATCATAATTTTTAAAAGCATTTTGTTCGACCATTCTAACAAAGGCATCCAGTTCCTGCGGAATACCAAGCGTTCTAACTGTATCAGAACCCGTGCCGGATGGAAAAATAGTAAACGCTGGTAATTGAGACAAATCCATGTCGGCATCCATCATCCCGTTGAGGATTTCATTGGCTGTTCCGTCACCACCAACTGAAATAATGGTATCATATCCTTGATTTTCAGTTGCTACTTTCGCAAACCGAGTCGCACAACCACGACTTTCAGTAAAATTCACATCGTAATCAAAGTCAGCCTTATCCAATTTTGGGACAACATCTTGCCAACGTGCCAAAGTACGACCACCAGCCGATGCCGGGTTAACAATAAATAGAATTTTTCGTTTTGACATCAGATACCAACTCCTTGTAGTTTTACGGAATTTTTCTCCCCTTAGACTTCAATATGGGCTTTCAAAATATCAAAATCATGATTTTCCGCTTCACGAATCTTCTTCGCAGTATCCCAATTTAACGTCCCATAATTACGATAAATATTCAGAATCATAATCAAAATTATCGCCTTAATCGATACCCCAATAACAATCGACGTCAATACCAATGCATGCCCAACCGGATCAACCGCCTGTCCCGCATATTCAGCCATCATCGGTACCACTCGACCATCACTTGAGACAATCGAAATAAAAAACAAAATAATCGCCGTATCCATAATCCCAACTGAAATAATACTAATCATCATATTCTTACGGATTACTAGCCCCGCAACCCCGATAAAAAACAAAATCACCGCAACAATATCCGTAGTTAACCAGTCAAACATAATAAAACCCCAATCAAAAAGTGTACTAATAGTTTAGCACACTTTTTCGTTTTAGTAAAACAATTAATGAACTTTTACCGGTAATTTCTTCGTCATCAAGAATGCCCCGGTTCCATAGACAAGGATTGATCCGATTGACGTGAGGAGTGCAGCAAGATTGTAGCCATCCTCTGCAAGCCAAACCACGTTCATATTTCCTTCGATTGCAACATCAACAACTTCTTGAATAAAGTCACCGAGATTATCAAGTGTCACATCTGCGACATCGATGCTGACAGTTTCCAAAACATTATATGAAATGTTATAACTCATTACTCTTATTCCTAAAAATCCAGTCAGAATAACCGTTGCAACTATCAGGATTAATGTTGGTAACCAACCAATACGTTGCCAAAGGATGGCGATGAAGAATCCAACGCAGAATGCTGCCATGTACATTAAGAAATGCATTCCTAGAGCTACAACACTCCAATCAGCCATTACCGTTCCACCTGGAAGTACAGTTAAAACAAAGTTGAATAGCATCATAAATGGTCCAATTAGTACTGTAAAGATAATTGCGCTAATCATTTTTGAAACAAAGCTTTCCATTCGTGAAATTCCTTTTCGAACATTACCTGGTACTTCGGAACCAGCAACAATCCCCGCAATCCACATCACAAAGACGAAAACTCCGACTGTGATAATATTGAATAGCATAAAGAAATTAGCACTATCCTCCCATCCAAAAATTAGTCGGAAAATCATACTAAAAGCCCATCCACCTATAATAAATACAAACCCCCAGAGAAAAGAACGACCCCAGTCAAATAATTCATATTTTAGTAATCTTCCAAGTCTGTTAGTCATGAATATTACCTCCCGTCAATTGAATAAATAAGTCTTGTAACGACATCGACCCGATTTCTAACCCTAACTCGCTTGCAAGATTGCGGTCTTTGTCAGATAGGTCGGAAAATAAAGTAATCTTTTTGAAACCGCCGAGCGTTTCCGTATTTAAGATTTGGCGACCTGTTGCAAAGGTATCAACCGCCTCACATGGGCCAGTGATTGTTGCACCTTGGTTGACAATCTGATCATAAGGACCTTCTTTAATTAGCTTGCCATCATGAATCATCAGGACTTCGTCGAACAGGTATTCCATTTCCGAAACAAGGTGTGTCGACATGATAATTGTCCGTGGATGACGTTCCTGATCACGGAGCACTTCCTTATAGAACAAATCGCGCGTCGGGGCATCCATTCCGATATACGCCTCATCAAAAATCGTAATTTTTGCCCGACTTGAAAGGCCGATAATTACTTGTAATACCGACTGTTGACCTTTTGATAATTTATGCGGTCGTTTATTTGGTAAGTTGAATTTTTGAATTAACTCTTCTGCGTAATCCTGATCGAAATCTGGTCGAAATTGGTTTTGTTGTTTGATGTATTTTGCGACTTTCGGATAAGTATCCGCATCATCCGAACTGAAGTCCTTTGAATAAATGAATTTGATGTGCTCCATTAAGTCACCGTTGTCAAATAATGGCGCGCCATCTACGGTAACTGTCCCACTTGACTGCTCTCTAAATGATGCTAAAACTGATAATAAACTTGTTTTTCCAGCCCCGTTACGACCAATCAAACCATAAATTTTTCCTGGTTCCAGCGTGAATGACATGTTATCAATCGCCACCGTTTTTTCCATCGCTTTTAGTATATTAGTATAAGTGACTGTTAAATTTTTAACTTCTAATCTCATCTTAAAACTCCTCCGTAATCATATCTATTATTTCCGTTTTGGTAATCTGCAATTTCCCCGCTTCGACGAGCATCGGGTCAAGATATTCGCTTTTGAAACTTTGTTGCCGTTTTTCAATCAGCATATTTTTTGCTCCTTTGGCTACGAACATACCGACCCCGCGTTTTTTATACAAAATTCCTTCATCAACCAGTAAGTTTACGCCTTTTGAAACCGTAATATGATTAATTTTATAGAAATCGACGATTTGCGTTGTTGATGGGATTTGTTCATCAACCGCAATTGCATCGTTGATAATCTGATCTTCAATCCGTTCCTTAATTTGTAAGAATAGCGGGCTGCTATCGTCAAATGACTTTCCTAACATGGGTTTCACCACCTTCGATTCTTTGGTTGGATAGTTAAGTATATAACTATAATACTATATAGGCTTCCATTTGTCAACTATTTTTTATCAAAAAAATAAAAAAATCCGAAATCAATCGGACTTCTTTACTAAATAAATTCTAATTTTAATCGGATACTGGATCAATTAAATGACGATAAATGAAACCTTGAACCGTTGCAGGACCAGTGCCAAAATCAATTTGCGTCTCAATATGTGTCCAATAAGTATTATAAACTAATTGCAAAATGGTCACTTCGTCATCAGCTTGTAAAAATCCGAAACGACTACCTGAGCCTGGTAGACTCATAAAATCAACGTTTACGCCAGTAATTACCCCGTACGTTGGTTCTTCATCATCAACATAGATATGTAAATCAGCTTCATCTTGTTGGAAGTCAGTCTCGTCAGATTCATCATCACTATTCTCAAGAACATCAGCGACTTCATCTAAAATGTCATCAATTCCGCCTAAATCCATCTCAAGCTCAGGCCTTGCTTCAACGATTGGTTGTTCATCTGGAACAACGGTATTAATCAGAGCCATTACCCCGGTATAAATAATTAATCCCAAACCGACCGTCGACAGAATCGCAATCATATAAATCCCGATTCGCTCCTGAATCGGATACAAACTTTGATTGCTCAACTGCTTTAAAACCGTTGCCTGCTTACTATCTTTACGCCTTGCCTTCTTGTTAATATCTTCATTTACAGCTTCCGTCTGTGGATTTTCATTTGTATGTTCATTTTCCATATCGACAAGCCTCCTCAAAATCATGCATATTCCGTTTTAGTATACCACATATTTTGGTTGAAATCAAATTTTTTCAATAATTCCAATTTGATTTTTAACATTCTTTGCTTTTTCGACCGTAACGACTAGAACATCATCCGAAGCTACCAAAACATCTTGTTTCGCATCTTTTTCAACCTGTTGCACCAAAATTTCCAGCCACGGATAGGGTATTTCCTGATTTGGATTTTCAACCGTGACCCGGTAGTTTTTCCACTCTTTACGAGATAATTTTTTCACTAATTCCTTTTTAAACAGTTCTATTAAAACTAAATCACCTTGCTTTAATTTATCAATTACCGAGACTACCCATTCATTATACTGAAACAAGGTTCCCGCTTCGTCAGAGGGAACAAAATTCGATGAGCACCGACTACAAAGTCGCAACGGTTCGACCGAGAAGAGTTGCTTCAAACTATCGATTCTAATCTCATTATCACATATTAGACATCTCATTTAGCAGGCACATCCTTGAGAAGGCCTTGCTCTTTTGCCGATTTGTTCATATTAATAATCTGCACTTTCGAATCCTCCATCGCTTTCGTGATACCATGATGAAAATACACGATTTCACCGGTCGGCCATTTTGGGTTTCGACCGACGCGACCGGCAATCTGCACCAAAGCACTCTCCTCATAAATATCATGCTCCGCCGAAAAAACCGCAACGTCAATATTCGGAATCGTAACCCCGCGCTCTAAAATCATCGTGGTAATCAAAAATTGGCCATCACCTTGCTTAAAACGGGCAACCTTGTCAAGGCGGTCGGAGTCACTCGAATAAACGAAATCAATCTCAAGGTTCATCCGCTTCTTCAAAGTCGCCTGAAACTTCAACCCACAGTCAATTGTTGGCACAAATAAGAGTGCTCGTCGCTCGTCTTTAACTTTACGAATCACCCATTCTTTCGCCGGTTGTGGCATTTGATTTTTCGCAACCTGTTGGTAAAAGTTAGCACACCATTTGTACTTCGGAACATCCAGTGGAAACAAATGGAATCTTGCGGGAATAATGCAGGACTGGAGCTTACCTGCCCTAATTTCAGCTTGATCACTACGAGAAGGGGTCGCAGACAAATAAATCGTAGCAACATCAGATTTACAAGCCCGCTTGGCAATGCGAACCAACATCTCGTCGAAAGTATACGGAAAAGCATCCACCTCATCGATAATCAGGAAATCGAAGGCTTGATAAAAGCGAATCATTTGATGGACCGTTGTCACAACAATATCCCCGTAAATCGCCTTCTCATCGCTGTTACCGTGTAAAGTAACGACCGTCGCATTCGGAAAAGCCTCCTTAATCCGCGGCGCTAAATCAATGACAACATCTGCACGGGGAATCGCCCAGCAGACCCGCTTACCAGCGGTTAGCGCCTCAGAAATCGATTCAAACATCATTTCGGTTTTACCAGCCCCACAGACCGCCCAAACCATTCCCGACTGCCGTTTTGCTAAAATTTCCTTACTAAAATTAGATGCTCGTTCTTGTAAGAAACTCAACTGAAAATCCTTATTTAGCACGCCAACTTCCGGGGCAATTTTATGCTTCGACGGGATGCGATATAACTTGGTTTCATTGCTAATCATCCCAAAATCAATGCACTTACGACAGTAAATAATGCTCTTTCCATCATACTCAAAGGTTTTTAAGTATTCAGTATCTCCGTTGCAACAGCGGTTGCAAATCCCATCATGGATTCCTGCTACGATTTCAGCATCATCACTCACCAAAACACCCTGTCTTAGTAATTCATTAAATTCTTTTTCGAGCAATTCCCGACCATGAATATCTATCATTTTTCATCCTCATTTCCTATCGCATTTCGCCTATTTTACTGACGTCAGTAAAATAGTAAAAGGTACTGGTCTTATGCTATTCGTCAAGCATCAATGGTGAATTCGAATTTTTGATCTTTCTTATCTCCTCACGCTCGATTATTTGAATACTTTTTTCTGGTGTTGGTAAGTTTTCTGGTAAAATTGTTCCCATCTCTTCCATTGCACTACGAATCCTTTTAGCAACTCGGTGGTGAACTACATTTGCATCTTCGCTGTTAGATATTTTCAAGGCTCTTAATTTTTCTTCTGTTTGTGACATTCGAAATAAATTAGCAATCAATTCATTGCTCCCCATAAAATCTAAGATCTTCTGTGTTTTTTCAAGACCTTTTCTTCGATGAATATCATCAACTGTTTGACCATCATAAAGACCTGTATACCCAGCATTTTGGAATAATGCAAATTCTTCGTTCGTAATAACACCAACCGCATGTGCAGTTTCTGCTAGTAACTTATTCCATTGTTTAGTATTATTTCGTGCCACCAGTCGCTTGTTATTCTCATCAAGT
>Ga0123355_10020504_pt1 | contig 10560 bp, 5 predicted proteins | sample TergutEmb28metaG_3_FD_89872 | JGI IMG/M metagenome (GOLD analysis project Ga0123355, IMG submission 89872) | Embiratermes neotenicus P1 segment gut microbial communities from Petit-Saut dam, French Guiana - Emb289 P1 | ecosystem: Host-associated > Arthropoda: Insects > Digestive system > Gut ... | reverse complement strand
TTCTTCAAAAAAAAAAAAGAAAAAATTAAAGGGGCTGAAACCACAATTTTTTTTTGGGGCGCCTCTCCCCTTTTTTTCTCGGCCCCCCCCCCCCCCCCCTAAAGCACGTACTACACTACTGTGAGGCCAGAGGGTCATGTTCACTGTGAAGTGGATGGTGTTTGGGCCTGTTGACGTGGCCCATTCTAAAAACTTCCTTTTCATCAGAGGCATTTGAAGAAAATGAACTGCTGGACATGTGACCTCTGGTTGTTGGTTGGTCTGATCGCAGGTGTGACACCTGTGGCTCATCTTCACAGCCTCCCTCATCCTCAGAGTTGTTATAGCTTGGGGCCCCTGCTTCATGACTCTCAATGTCCCAAACCAGTTCAGATATCCAGTTTTGGGACAGGAACCCAGTTCTCTTATGCACACTCATCGCAGACTGCTTACTGCGGAACGAATATTTAGTCCGGCTTATTATTACGCAGTTGGAACAGATGGTCATGCAGTGAAATGCCATATTATTTCTGCTGTTTTGTGGATCAACTTTTTACAGACCAGTCTGTTGTTTATTTCTACGTACCAAACTTCATTTAAATTATAACCCCGAGTGAAGTGTTCCAATTAGGTCTCTCAATTTCAGCATACATTTTGGGAAAAACGTGACATTACAGTGTGGACAGTAATGACCTATATTTATATATTTATTTGTGTGTAAAGGTATGCAGTCTCTTTATCGCATTTTTTTCAATCCTTCCTTCTGTAACAGTGTACAATCTGAACTGAAATGTAAAACAGGCATTAAAAAACCTGTACCACTGGCATTTTATCACATACAGACAGTTGGTGCTTAGTCCCTTTTAGTAGTAATATACCCTGCGACCATCCATAAAGCGTCTCTGTTTTGGCTAGGATAAGAACTAGAGTGCCATATATCAGTCAATGATATTATGTAGTTATATTTCAGTGGGGTACACAGCAAGAAAATTCTGCTACAAAACAAACCTTCACTAGACGTTCCTCTGACTGGAATGCTATGCACAGTAAATGAAGCTTCATTCCCAGAAATGATCTGTTGTTACTACAAACTGTTTCGAACAGCTAGACGTATTTGTGAAGGGAATGAAAGGCTTACTGTTGCACAGTGAAACAAGAAATATATGAGGTTTCTCAGCATGTCACTCCCATTCATGAGGTACATAGGTTCTTAATTGGGTAAGGCAGCCAGAGTGTGAATCTGACCACAAAACATAATCTAATGTGGAATTAATGAGTTGGGGTTTAATTCTATGCCTCCACATCAGTTTACAGTGTATTTAAATGGCCAAAATGTTCCTGGCGGAGAACCTTAGTAACTTGCGGATTTAAATGCCCATTTATGACAAAGAACACCAGTATGATAGAGGTTAATTTCTGATTGCAATCAATGTTCCAACATGACAAATGCTCCATCAACCATAAATTGATACTTAGCCCAACTAGATACCAACAAAGGTAACATGCTGCACTGGTTTACAATGGCTGGATCAACAGTTTCAAGCAGCAACACAGTGTTGTGTACAAAACTGTACCAGAAGAGTGCAAAAGTGTACTCTTCAACAGTAGAGGAATGGAGAAAGGGACAGGTACTCAAATTACGGGGGGTTATAAACCTATGATCACATATAATGGTAATGAGACTGGGCTATTCTTCTGGCTGCCACATACCATGACAAGGAGAGAGGAGCTCCAAAAGTAAAAAAGAATTCCAATGAATGGATAATGTTTGTTAGCCAGAAATGTCAATGGGTCTGTCAACTCCGACCATTTGTAATCACGAAGGGTGAAACTCTTGTTGCTCTAAAAATATCAGAATGTTTCCCACACAATATGTAGCCAACAGAAAAGCATGGGTAATATGGGCCAACTTAACCGACTACTGAAGGGCATAGATGCCAGAATAAGTTTCTGAAACAGTACTATTTCCCATTTCGTGGGCCAGTGTGCAGAACATCCCCATACAAGTTACCTAAATAATGTGAAAGATGTGTTTTGACCCATAACTGCAACAGTGTTTTCCAACCACCTGACTCCAATGAATAATCACATCATTCACACATCTCCACAAGCAATTTGTAAGGAAAATTATTTATATGATGGAACACAAGGTGTTTCATTAGGCAACACTCATGCAAGAAAACTTCAAAAACAGCACATTTCATTGTAGAATCGTGGCACTGTGTCACACATGACAATAGTGAAGAGTTTTAAAAAATGTGAATTTAATTTAAATCAAACCAATGATAGTGAAAATGGAGCAGAACTTAGCATAGCCTAAGATGTCTCAGATAAGTTGAAAGAGGGTGTATCATTTCAAGAATACATATTCTGTGATAACCATCCTGTTCAACATGCGACACACACACTTCAGAACAGTGCATACAATTATTAAATCTGATGTGTCTAAGGACGAAGAGGTAGAGATGTAGAAAGAGGAAGACAAAGGTAGGAAAAATAAACCTCCAGCAACACTTTTGTCAGCACTGGAGAGGATTACACTGTGAGGAATTACACTGTAAGGTTGTGAGATTTCATGCCTCCACTGAAGTGTAGATGAGGTCTTCACTTTTCTGGGTTGTTATACAGTGTATGCTTGTGTCCCAAAACATCGGTAAGCAACTACAACATACACTGCACAATAATCCAGAACAGTGAAGACGTCACATCGGATACAGTTTCATGTCAATGACATGATGGCCTCCCATAACAGTACTGAGAAAAAGGGGTACACGGTTAAGCAGAAAGTGAAGAAGCAGCAACTGACTCTAAAGGACATATGGACAAAGTGAACTACAATAGATTTTAATCCAATATACTGAACGAGGTTATGTTTTTATGTAACACAGTATTCATTCTATGTATTCAATTTCCACAGCTATTTAAATTTAAATTTCCTCAGTTTCACATTCATTTTGAATGGCCCTTTCAGAGACACACCACCCAACTTGCACTTTATTTAAAAGTAAGAAAACGGTTTCCCTATAACCTTGTAAAAATTTCAGGCCATAATATACATTGTCTACTAAATATGTTTGGTGTTTAAAAGCATTATATTTTCATAACCAAAACACAACTAAACAAAACAAAAATGAGAATGACAATTCATTCTTAGAATTGTGTCTGTGAAGATCCACATGTTTATCTCTAGTAATATGGCAGATACCAAGATGACAATCACACAAACAGTACTTATGCTGATCATGGTTGCTGCAGACAACATAATTTTGTGCTTTAATTTTTCAACATGTGTACTTGTGCAGTGGCTCCATAATTACACTTGTGTATGCCTCCAAAAGAGAAAGTAAAGGCATACTAAAGTCAGAAATTATGAACTCTGTAACCTCTGTCCATCCACCAACCTGGAAAATCAGGGTGCTGCACCATCCTGTCAGACACTTTCAAATTTCTGTTCTTTCAGTTGTGGAAAAATAAAGTTGTTGAGTGTATCAAGGAAATGGTCCTCCATAAGATAACCTCACAAAACAAGAAAGATGTCTAATTCACACACAGTGTTGTCTCAGTACTTACTGCTCTACAAAAGGTGAAGATATTCCATCTTTATTAACACAAAGGCTAGGTATGTGTCATTTTCACTTTCACTTTGCTCAATTATGTATGATGATTACAACAATTTAGCACTTTTAAACACCAAATATATTCTGTGGAAACCACATATTGGTGACAACGCTGGACGAACTGAAAACTCTTCAAATTCAGTAGAGTTCCAAATAAAATGTAAACAATCTTGACTGGAAATTTCCTAAGATTACATTTATCTAAATCCAAAACACAATACATCAAAAACAATTTTAAAACACTATCACTATGTTCACTTGTCATCAAGTTCAGATTTCATTACAGGTACTTCAACTAACAAGCTGTTCTAGCCAAGCCAGTCCCTGTAAACTGAGGCTGAATTCAGGTTACTGGCCCAAAATCCAAATCCTAACTAAAGCCATAGTACCCTAACATTATACTATATTTTGTATAATTTATCTACCCGTAGTTTATTTCATGTTTCCAGTCAGAATAGCCAGTGAGCCACAACTACAAGACAGAAGTGGTAAATACTCTACAACATTAAGCATCCTTAATCCTTAAAAAACACATGAATGAATACTGCACCACAGTGATTTCCTATTAGATGTACTTTCACTCACCGTCTCTATCAGCTTGCGGTATTCAAGTAATGTACTCTTATCCTTAATTTCCCCAGATGCAATCCAGCTCTTGATTTGATCACGTAACCTCTGCAGTTTCTTGATCTCTTTCTTGAGATCAGCCTCATATTTCTCCTTCTGATTGCTGTTTGTTGCATTGTGTACCTTCTGCCAGATGTCTTCAAATGTCTCCACCCCTTCTGTCACTTTCTTAAGACATCGGTCTATTTCTCCTGAAAGATTGTGAAATTCAAGCAGCTTTAAGTGTTACATTCAATTACTGCTAATACAGCTCCTTGTAATGACGCTATGTCAAACTTACATGTATGTTACATTTTCACAGTTTCCAAACAATGTTTAAAGAATATCAACACGCAGTATTTCATATTAATACTATAACAACAGCTCGGGCATAAGTGTATTAGTTACACGTATCAGAAACATAAAATATAAGCGAAATATCATGTTACAGATGGGATAGTGGTATCACCACGTACAAAATAATGCAACCTAGGCGACACAACATAAACATAAACATGTACATGAAATCACACTTTTGTCCCAAAGTCAGGTCCCCATTGCAATTTGAAGTTCTAAAGAATCACTCTGATATGCCTAATTATTCCTCGTCACGTTTCATACTTTATTTATTATGATAAGTACAGAGTACGTACACTTAGAACTAGTAAACAGGTCGGTAGGAGGTCATACACCAATTGTGTTCTTCTGACATATTTCCTTACCTTGCAGCTTTCGTGTAGCAGCCATGGCTATGTAAACCTGTGGTACAATAATTCGTGCATAGTCTAAATGTACAGATATATAACACAATGCGAATATAAACTGATAATTGTTTGGTGAATATTATATGGCTCCAGCTTTTGTTCATATGCAAGATGGCTACCTTCCTTCACGGACGACATACAACCCCGAAGTGGATATCCATCCGCTGAGAAAATATAATGAGGCGTACATAAATTGTCATTTCCTTACAAATCCAAAGAATGGGCGGATTTAAAAAATACAAAATAGGTATTATTTTCATTACGTGCTTATTGTAGGGTACTGGTCATTCAAAATTTTATTCATCGAGCCAACAGAATAAAAGTGCTTATTACAACCACGATTGTATCTTCATGCGCATTACCACAACATAGCGCAGGGTCTGCATCTGCACAGACAACAAATAAATGACAATCACTAATATCAGCTGATCGCAATGCGCATTGTATCGTGTTTTCGTTGAAACTAAACAGGCAATTTATAAAAACTGACAGGTCTGTGTGTCACGGTTCAACATAATATCAAAATAATAGTACATTAGATAGTATATGACTTAACAGTGATTATACATCTATGTTTGAAATGTAGCCGGGAAATTAATGCTTACGAATTTCGATTGTCATTTATTTTATTCTAGTTTGTAGAAGGCCCACAGGAGCGACATTCAATAATATAAACAATATGGGGTGGTAAAGGAGCTTGTTTTGAAAGTACATTGGATGCTACTTGTGTCAAATTTCACCGGGGCTGCAAATTAGTTGCAAGCTCGCAAAGTCAGAATGATGTCACGCACACACAAAACTAGTGGCAGACTTTATTCTGCAGGACCGTATGTACTGCATAACTAGCTATAAGTCTTATTTTGAGGTGCTGCAAATATAAACATCGTTAAGGGATTGCAGGACAGTACAGCGGTTCTTTCTTTGCCGCATTCTTTGCTAAATCTGATAGCCAGTTACTTCATACAGGCCATTCTTTGAGGCGTAGCGTTCCTCCACAGATCGGATCTACCGAAGACACCAGTAATTGACAGAGCAGAGTGTTCAGGAGTACCTGTGTTCGCATCGCGGGCGGGAGCCGGGTGTTTTTAGTTCGTTGTCTTCAATATCTGGTTCAAGGAAGTGCCGCAATACTGTCTTGGAACCTGCGTTGATTGCTTTTTCCCATAATTGTGCCACATGTGTGTTTTTTTTTTATGGTGTGTAAGTCACCATTAATGCCGGTCCCAGTGGCCGCGCGGTCTAAGGAGTAGGTCTAAGGCCGCTCGCCTGCTGTGATTGTGGATTCGAATTCCACCGGTGCATGGATGTCTGTCTGTTGTGAGTGTTGTGTGTTGTCAGGTAGAGGTCTCTGCGACGAGCTGATCACTCGTCCAGAGGAGTCCTGCCGACTGTGATGCGTCGTTGTGTGTGATTTAGAATCCTCAAGAATGAGGAGGCCATGGCCCGCGTTGGGCCGCAGCGCCACAAGGGGGAAAAAATGTCACCATTAATATTGTGTTGTAATTATGCAAGAGGCATTGCATTGGTAACATAAAGAGTAATGGAAATGCGTGTAACAGGGTGCTGATTGCTCATTCCATGCTACAGTGTGTGCCTATATAAAATGCTATTGTTAATGAAACGAATCCAACTTGTCCTGCTCTGCTTGAATATAATGCTGTATTGATTGGTATAGGGGATGAGCATTTAAGAAGACCTTGCTGCTTCCATCTTCAAAGTAGTCCAAGAAGAGCAAGCTGTGCTGAAAAATACATATTATGTAATGTAAGAGCAGTATAGGCAATGTGAGAAGTGGGGCTCGTACATTGTGCTGGGAGTTTACACCAAAGTGCCAAAGCTTTTTCTGCTTACAGTGAAGAGACTATCCAAAGTATTGAATTGAATGGTTTAGCCATTTTTTTTCCATGTTGAATTACTGGGTGGACAATGGAGTGCTAATAGCAATATAAGGTGACTGTTTACTCTGCAGCTAAGGCAGTCAGTTGTAGTAAAAGAATGAAGTTGACCCTGTCCATGCATAACCTTTAATTTTATAACCATAAGCCAAATGCTGCAGGTTGTATTTTTTATAACATATTATTTGCATAAAAAATTAGAAACCTGCCAGATTTGAGGTTGACATTGGTGTTGCTGAGGATCCAGTTCTTCTGGGATGTTATGGTTTAGCAGCCCAAGATGTGGATTGCTTGACTCTGAAGTTGAAGGAACTATGATGCTTTAAAATGACACTGATGTCAGTCATACCAGTTCACACAGTGTATCATTTCAGAATACTTGAATTTTCTGATTAGAAACAACTGTTTCTTTAAATTAAAAAAAAAAAAAAGTTCTTACATAAATATGCCAATGTTCAGGAGATAAATTTGTGAATGATAACTTAATAAGTGTCATTTTATGTGTATAACATTAATTATTTCATATTTTGTATCATAATGATACTTTTTTAATTGTTACAGTAATTTTTATTTTATTCCTAATTCCTTATTAACTGTCTAATATTCCATTTAGTAAATACTCTTGTAATTGTTTTAAAGTGTATCACAAATCTGTTGTTCTTTTTTTCATCATATTATTTCATATACCTTAAAATATAATACTATCAGTGCTGTGTCTTATCCTACATCAATTTTATTTTATGCTACAGGAGTAGGAGGAAGAAGGGAAAGAGGGGGAAGAGGAGGTGGTAGTGGTTGTTGTTGTTGTCATCGTCGTCATCGGCCCTGCAGTTTGTTGTGTGTGTCTTTGAGCTTATCATTTCCACTCCTTTCACAGTTGTCACAGTCATGGCAGTTCCATTAGTTAACTATGCAAGAAAAAGTTGTACACCTTACTGTGAATGTTGTGTAATTCACATAGAAGTACCATCATTTTTTGTTGTTCCGATATAGGTCTAGTGCACAGGCTGTGTCAGTATCATGCCTAAAAAGAGCTAAAGTGAAACCGGATCTTCTACTAACTGGATCTCAGGTAAGAATTGTTGGTTGTTACAATATTTTGTTTATGATAGGAGATTAATACAAATACTGAATCTTCTATTACAATACAGTGCAATACCCATTTCAGGTTGCCTTTCTTGTTATTTTCTGTGTAAAGAATGCCTAGTTAATAATGCTGCAGATGTTGGAAGTCAACATGTATACAGCTTTTATTTTGTGTTTACTTTTAACTAGTATCTCCTTTAATCTAAACTATGGCATTTATTTTTAAATATTCTCTCAAGTAACTTTGTAATATCACATGCAAACATTTTCAGATTCATCTTGCATGTCGTCCAAAATGGGGTAGTGTTAAAACAAGTTCTCACTTCATCCCTGTATCGGGTATTTGTTCAAAAAGACCAATGTCTTCTATACCTGCATTTGGGCATCAGGTAATGTATAAAGTAATTATGATAATTGTGATTATTATTAAAGTGTATCATGTTGTGCTTCTTTTCTTTTATTTTGACATGATTGTTATCCAACAGATATTGGCTTCAATTCCTGGAGCCGATGTTTAGCATAGGTTAGGATGTTGGTGCTGTGGTGTTTATTTCCCCATGTTATTGTTGGTTATACACTAAAATTTACTGAACATCTTTAGTTACCATAGGACACAAAATTTTGAAAGGGGTTGTTAGATATGAACTCCTACTAAACTGTGTAGCTATGAGAAATTAAGAGCAGGTTAAATTCAGGGCACAATGTTTACCATTCAGTGTAGAATATTGTGTCTTACCATCACTGTCTAAAGAGGTAAATAAATATAAAAAAATATGTTTACGTGTTTTCTGTCTGGCTTAGAAACTTAGTCTGTTAAATTGAGGGAAGAATGTAGACTACAGGTAGTGCTATATGCTTCAGGCTTATTACAACATAATATTATGTGTATTTGTATACTGCAATTTACAATACGTGTTTTGACATAATGCTTTCTTCTTCAGGTGGTGTACTACAAACTGTTGGTAGTGCAGTGCAACTACTTTATGATAACCTGTAAACCTAATTCCATACAATATAACTGTAGGGTATTTTGTATGTCTGTATGTGGTTCATAGAATCATAAAATTATTGCGTAAGATATTGTCACATTCTTTTATGGTTTTTGTCATTATAATTTAATATATTCATCAACAAAATATTTAACAATATGGCATGAAAATTTGGATTATTTTGGCATAAATAACACACATTAGCCAGAAAACCTTATTATGGCTAGAAGTGTCATGAATGAGAAAAACTGCTTAATGATGCAGCATGTAATAATGTGTTGCACTACCGTAAGTGATAATTTTTACGGTATTGTGAACCTTTTGCATAAGTACAGCCAAATAAAATAGCCTGTGGTCGTATTTTGTGGAATTAGGTTAATCAGTTATCATAAATTTGTTGCATTGAACTGCCAGTAAATTTGTAAATATGCAGTCTGAAGATGGCACAGTTGTGCCCAAATGCACAGCATATATTGCGGTATGTAAATGTACATGAGACTGTGTTGTACTGAGGCTGTAACATACAGTACTTCTTTAATAACATAGCATAACATGGCAGTTTATAACAGACTGAGATATCAGGGAGCTGAGGAGAATATTTGGACCTCGATGAAGGAAGTAACAGTGGGTTGGAACAAATTCTTTTAGAAACTTCATAATTTCAATGTCTCACTGAATTCTTTATTATCAGGTAATAGAGTCAAGGAATTTGATTTGGGAGTGGCATGTAACATGCATGGGGGAGAACAGAATTGCAGATATTTTGGTAAGAAAACTTTGGTGTATATGTGATAATAATAAAAGTTGCCTAAAAACGGCATGGGAAGTTGTGGAATGGATTTTTCTGACTGGGGATAGGTACAAGGGGCATACTTTTATGATCATGATAGTGAACTTTCAGACTGTATAATGTGCTATGAATTTCTTGATGAGCTGTTAGCTTCTCAACAGGGACTCTAATTAGTTAGGTAGTTGGTTAGAATAGAGTATAGGAGAGTGGGCAGTGCAGTGACCTGTGGGCATCAACCATTACCGATCTTTTGTGCAGCCTCTACCTGATTCATTCTCCAGTTCTGTACCTAGAGCAAAGTGCAGTATCTTGCTGACAGAGATGTCTTCAGAGTCACCTGGTTTCATAAAATGATGACTCAGATGCCTGTATCTTAACCCTTTACACGCCGACTTAAATCCCATCTGCCCTTTGCTAGCATTATTCGGAGCTCACCATATTCTCCACGTTAGCATGCAAAGGGTTAATGTGGCCAAAGCTTCACAGTGACAAAGAATGCTTGAGGCCATTTCAGATGCCTGCTTGCATCCATCACACTCAGGACTGTTTACCAGGACCAGTTTCAGTAGGTGTCCGTTTAAATGGCAGTATTCTGTTAGCAATCCTGTTGTTAGTCTTATCTGGTTTCTGCTCAGATTGAGCAGTTCCCCAGTTTTTTTGTTGAGGTTCCCCCCCCCCCCCCCCAAAAAAAAAAAATCTTTCCCTTTCTTTTTTCCCCCTTTAATTCCTCCCCCCCTCTCCTTTTTTTTTTTTTTTTTTTCTTTTTTGCCCTTCCACTCGGCGACCTTCTTTTTTGTCCCCCCTTCCCCCCCACTTTCCACCCCTGTCCAGTTA
>Ga0123355_10020503_pt1 | contig 10560 bp, 6 predicted proteins | sample TergutEmb28metaG_3_FD_89872 | JGI IMG/M metagenome (GOLD analysis project Ga0123355, IMG submission 89872) | Embiratermes neotenicus P1 segment gut microbial communities from Petit-Saut dam, French Guiana - Emb289 P1 | ecosystem: Host-associated > Arthropoda: Insects > Digestive system > Gut ... | reverse complement strand
GGCACAATCGGGCTTATTGTTGCGGAAATGACACCACTATTTGACTGGATTGCGATGCCAATGCAGCTGCTTCTCGGTGTATTACGCGTACCTGGTGCCGCAGAATATGCCAGTGCTACATTAATTGGTTTTGCAGATATGTTCTTGCCTGCAATTATACTTGGTACATCTGCCCCACTTGAAACCAGATTTATTATTGGCGCACTTTCAATCGTACAAATTATTTACATGGCAGAAACAGGTATTCTCATACTTAAGTCTAATATCCCACTAGGCTTTGGTAAGCTTTTATTGATGTTCTTTATACGTACTGTCATTGGATTGCCGATCATTGTGTTGTTTACGCGACTAATTATGCCTTTTATATGGTAATGTATCGCCACATCTCAGCCGAAATATCCTCTGCACTGGCAGTATCCGAACCGACAATTATAATATTGTCGGTTTTTTTCATGCGCTGGATTGCGGCTAAATATCTATCATAACGTAATTCTAATTCCGGAAGTGCTTCGAAAATACTATTTTCCTCCCCACGTTTAATCACTCTACGGATACACTCCCTTGGGGATACATTTAAAAAGAAAACAATGTCCGGTTTACGGATTGGCATTACTGCTTGGTTGTACGCAATTACCCGCTCTAGGCTATCACTATCAAGTCCCTGATAGGCCATACTTGAATAATAATACCTATCGCATACTACATGGCTATGCTCAAGTGCGGGAAGGATTTCGCTTTTTAAATGCTGATACCTGTCTGCGGCAAAAAGTAATGCAACAGACTCGTTTTCCATATTTGTAATTTCGCCGGTTAAGATAGAGCGTATTAACTCCCCTATTTGGTTTTTGGTTGGCTCGAATGTTGTATGGCATGGCACGCCCTGTAAAGCAAAGCGTTCGGCCAGAAGTTTTGTTACTGTAGATTTACCACAGCCGTCTAAACCTTCTATTACAATAAATTTCATTTTAATCCTCCTCTTGGTTAGTTCTGCAATAAAAAAATGCGCATAAGCGCATTTTTTTTGAGGGGGGATGGGCCCTCGGGGACTTGAACCCAGGACCGCCCGGTTATGAGCCGGGTGCTCTAACCAACTGAGCTAAGAGCCCTTACCTTCCAATGTGCGCATCGCATAAGCGTTTGCGAACATTGGATATTTTATCAGGATTTTGTTGTTTCGTCAACCAAAATTGACTCTGCAATTTGTACAGCATTTGATGCTGCGCCCTTACGAATATTATCGGCAACTACCCACATGTTTAGGCTATTTTTAAAGCTGTTGTCACGCCTTATACGTCCGATATAAACAGAGTCTGTGCCTGCGGCTGTTAGTGGCATTGGGTATATATTTTCCTGAATATTATCTTGTACTATAATACCCGGCGAATTTGCAAAAAGTTTTTTTACGTCTTCCGATTCAAATGCATTTGATAAGGTTACATTTATAGAAAGGCTGTGGCCATATAGCACCGGCACGCGCACTGTTGTTGCCGTTACCGGAAGGTTTTCACAGTGGAGAATTTTGCGAATTTCTGCCATGAGCTTTTTTTCTTCGCCTGTATAGCCATCATTATCAAACTTATCAATGTGAGGGATTAAATTTCCTGCAATTGTGTATGGGAAATGCTGAGGCTGCGCCCCTGCTAATGTTCTTTCAAGGTCTGACATACCGCCAACCCCTGCGCCGGATACTGATTGATAAGTAGAAATTACCACTCGCTCAAGCCCATATCTGTCCATCAGTGGCTTTAGTGCAACAACCGCCGGCGTTGCACAGCAATTTGGGTTTGCAATTATACCTTTATGGCGCAATAAGTCTTCACCATTTACCTCAGGCACAACAAGCGGAACATCACTATCCATACGCCATGCAGAGGAATTATCTATAACAATACATCCGGCCTTTGCGGCAATTGGCGCGTATTGTTGACTTATTTCACCTTCCACACCGAAAAGAGCGATGTCGATATGATGGTTGTTAAATACATCTGGTGTTAGTTCTTCTATCAAAATATCTTGCCCGCAAAATTTTAATGTTTGCCCTGCAGAACGAGCAGAAGCGAATAGATAAAGCTTTGAAACCGGCAGTTTGCGTTCTTCTAAAACTTTTAAAAACATACCACCAACCATGCCAGAAGCACCTAAAATTGCGAAATTCATTCTGTCACCTCAAAAAGATCGTCAAATTTGTCGTGCACGGCTGTAGCAGCTTTTGATATCTCGCCTTCATCCACTAGCACTGCTATTTTAATTTCTGAGGTGGAAATCATATGAATATTTACACCACTTTCATACAAGGCCTCGAACATTGCAGATGCAACCCCCGCGTTTGTTGCCATACCGGCACCAACCACAGATAATTTAGCCAAATTCTCATCTGTTTCGATAGCCTTATAACCGATTTCATCCTGGTGTGCAGCAAGTAAATTTCTTGCAGCCGCTAAATCTTGCCTGGTTACGGTAAAACTGATATCGCAAGTGCCATGCCCAACAGATTGTAGAATAATATCTACAGAAATTTGCTCCTGTGCCAAAAGTGAAAATACTCTAAAGGCCGCTCCTGGCTTATCGTCCAGTCCAATTACGGATATTCTTGCAACATTTCTATCAATGGCGCAACCGCTCACTGTTAATTTTTCCACTTTACAATCCTCCTTTATCCATGTGCCGTCTGTGTCTGTCATGCTAGAACGCACAACGATGGTTACGGTGTAGCGCTTTGCCATTTCAACGGCACGCCCATGTAGCATTTGCACTCCGGCAAAGGCAAGTTCTAGCATATCGTCATACCCTAGTTCGGGTAATTTTTTTGCGGTGGGAACAATGCGTGGGTCTACAGTGTAAATACCGTCTACGTCAGAATAAATTTCACACACCTTTGCATCTAGCACTGCTGCAAGTGCTACAGCCGTTGTATCTGACGCGCCGCGCCCAAGTGTTGCCATATCTCCGATAGAATTAACGCCCTGAAAACCTGCGACTAATACTATATTGTTGTGTTTAAGTTCTGCCTTTATGCGTGTTACCTCAATATCTTCGATATGGGCGTTGCCGTGGGCATTTGTGGCATGTATACCAACTTGCATGGCATTTAGAGAAATTGCCTTATGCCCAAGTGCCTCAATGGCCATCGCCATAAGAGCTACGGATTGCTGCTCTCCAGTGCAAAGCAGCATGTCAAGCTCACGCTTGCTTGCGGTTGGGTTTACTTCTCTGGCTTTTTCTAATAGGCGGTCGGTTGTGCTGCCTTGAGCAGAAAGCACAACAACAACAAGATTGCCAGCTTCATATGTTTTTACGATTCGACGTGCGACATGCATTATACGTTCGGCATTTGCTACGGATGATCCGCCAAACTTTTGTACGATTACCGGTTTTACCGACACTGTAATCACTCCAGAAGATTTGTTAATTCCCCAAGTGCTATCATGGCTTCTATGGGGGTCATTTTTTCTATTTCAATTTTTGATAATACGTTGATTAATTTACGTCCAATTTCTATATCAGGACTTTCACAAGCCTCTTCAACAATTGGAAGATCTGCGGTTTTGGTGGTAACATCTGCTGTATTTAAGGCCTTTAGCAATGCTTCTGCCCGGGCAAGTACAATTTTTGGCAGCCCTGCAAGTCGTGCCACATGCACGCCATAACTTTGTCCTGCCGCACCACGAACCAACTTGCGCAGAAACACAATGTTTTTGCCGTCTTCTTTTGCGGTAAAGCAATAATTGGCAACACCGTCAATTTTGCCTTCAAGCTGAGTCAGCTCATGATAATGTGTAGCAAATAGCGTTTTGGATCCTATTTTTTTTGTATCTGCAATATATTCAAGCACAGCCCAAGCAATAGAAAGCCCATCGAATGTACTTGTACCGCGACCAATTTCATCCAACAAAACAAGGCTCTTAGATGTGGCGTTATTTAAAATATTCGCAACTTCCGTCATTTCTACCATAAAAGTACTTTGGCCTGTTGCAAGATCGTCTGAGGCGCCAACCCGGGTAAATATACGATCTACAATACCAATTGTAGCAGACTCTGCCGGAACAAATGAACCTATTTGCGCCATCAGTGTAATAAGGGCAACCTGCCGCATGTAAGTGGATTTACCAGCCATATTTGGCCCTGTAATAATTGCAAGCTTTTCGTTCCCCGAGTCAATTTCCGTATCATTTGGTACAAATGGCTGGGAAGTTAAACACTCTACTACAGGATGGCGTCCCTCTTTTATAAATATGCTTGTGTCTGCGGTTAGTGCAGGTTTTGTATAGCGATTTCTTTCCGCAACATCTGCTAATGACTGAAGCACGTCAATTGCAGATAGTGCTTGTGCTGTAAACTGTATCCGGGCAACTTGGTCTATAACTTCCCGGCGCAAAGTGTCGAACAACTCATATTCCAATGTATAAATTTTTTCATCTGCCCCAAGAATAGTTTCTTCAAGTGTTTTTAACTCTTCTATAATAAAGCGTTCACAATTGGCTAAAGTTTGTTTGCGGATATAATGGGATGGTACTTTTGATAAGTGGGAGGCGGTTACTTCTATATAGTAGCCAAACACACGGTTGAAGCGTACTTTCAGATTAGTAATGCCTGTTGCAGCTTTTTCCCGAGTTTCAAGTTCGGTTAAATAGCTTTGTGCATTTTCTTTTAGACGGCACAGTTTGTCAAGTTCTTCGTTATATCCTTTACAGAACATCCCACCTTCACGCACAGACTGAGGCGGTGTTTCTACTACGGCATTTATTAATGTTTTGTTAATGTCGGACAAATCATCAAATGTGCGACGTATTTCTGCATTAATGGAGGACTCGGAAAAACTGCTTACATTTAAAACACGTACAATGTCTGGTAAAATTGTAAGGGACGCGCGCAGTGTGGCTAGATCTCGTGCGTTGGCATTTCGCGTTGTTAGCCTTGCTAGTACACGCTCTAAGTCTTGTATACCGCGCAAATGTTCCCGAATTTCTGCCCGTTCTATTGGGTGGCTAAGCCATTCTTCTACGGCATTTAGACGCTTGTTAAGCCCTTCTATGTTTGTGATTGGACATTCTACCCAGTCTCGGAGTAGTCTTGCGCCCATGGCGGTTTGCGTGCGATCCAATACCCATAGAAGAGACCCTTTTTTAACACGCTCGTTTGCAGTTACTGTTAGTTCTAAATTGCGACGGCTGGCACCGTCAATTTGCATTTGAGATGCATGAGAATATGTTTTTATTGCCGTAATTTGCTTTATGGCGTTTTTTTGTGTTTCCATTAAATACGCCAGAAGTGCACCGGCGGCAGAAACCTCTGCCATGCCTTCTTTTAAGCCAAAACCTTCAAGGTTTAATGTGCCAAAGTGGTCGGTTAGGCATTTATGGGCGTTTGATTTTAAAAATGTCCAAGTTGGAGCAATGGTGGATTTCACACCAACTACACGTTCTATTACGTGAGTCAATCTAAATCCCTCGGGCAGAAGCAGCTCCGCAGGAGAAAGGCGAACGGCTTCGTCTAGAAGCTTTTGCTCGTCTTCTACAGGCATAGAAGTAACCATAAAAAGCCCTGTTGTAATATCAGCTACTGCAAGGCCTATTTGTAATTTATCGCTATGTATAGCAACAATATAATTATGACGCCCATCTTCCAAAAAATGTGCATCGGTGACGGTACCGGGAGTTATTATACGCACAACCTCTCGGGCTACAATGCCTTTTGCTTGCTTTGCATCCTCCACTTGGTCGCAAAGCGCTACCCGGTGGCCTTTTTCGACTAATTTGGCAATATATCCATCTACAGCATGGGCGGGAACGCCACACATTGGTGCGCGCTCTTCCATGCCACAATCTCGCCCGGTTAAGGCAATGTTAAGCTCTTTTGATGCAAGTATTGCGTCTTCGAAAAAAATCTCAAAAAAGTCTCCAAGGCGAAACATTAGAATTTCGTTTTTATGTTTGGCTTTTATATTTAAATATTGTTCCATCATTGGTGTGGCCATCAATATACTCCTCTTTGTGGGATTGAACCCAATTTAGTACTTACTTTCACCAACCATATAAAATGTCTTTGTGCTTACTATCTCTACAGGCACAATATCTCCGGGGTTTAAGGCTGTCTTGCATGTAAAGTGTACAAGGGAATGGTCGTCGGTACGGCCTTTGTAATCTGTTGGTGTTACCTCTTCAACCATTACATCAAATGTGTTCCCTACTTTTGCTTGATTAATTTCTAGCAAGATTGGCGAAACTTCCGCAACAAGTCGGTCAAAACGTTCGGAAGCTACTTTGGGTAATACTGCATCTGTCCGATTTGCCGCAGGTGTACCACTTCGCTTAGAGTATATGAATGTGAACGCGCTGGCAAAGCGTACTTTCTGCACTACATCCAAGGTTTCTTTAAAGTCCGCTTCTGTTTCGCTGGATACCCAACGATAATATCAGTTGATATGGCGATGTTTGGAATGGCCGCATATAAACGTTGTATGAGTAAAAGATACGCTTCCTTCGTATATTTACGGTTCATGTCTTGTAAAACCTTTGTGCTGCCGGATTGTATTGGTAAATGTACAAATTTGCATACTTTTGGGAGTTCTGCTATAGCTGCAATTAAAGCATCGGAAAAATCTTTCGGGTGAGAGGTCATAAATCGGATGCGCTCGATACCAGGCACATCGTTGACAAGATATAGGAGCTTTGGAAAATCCATATCCGGCTGTGGCTTGTATGAATTAACATTTTGCCCCAGTAACATAATTTCCTTTACGCCATCGGCAGCCAGCTCGCGTATTTCTTGCAAAACATCTGCTACCGGGCGGCTTTTCTCGCGTCCACGTACATATGGCACAATGCAGTAGGAACAAAAATTATCGCACCCATACATAATATTTACCCCCGCCTTGTGGAGGAATTCTCGATTTGTAACAGGGATATCCTCTAATTCCGGCAAGCCTGGGTCTTCGGTAATATCAATAACCTGCTTGCCCTCATTTAGCACCCGCCAAAGAAACTCCGGTAAACGGTGGCGGTTTGACGTACCAAAAACCAAATTAATATACCTGTGACTTGTTTTAATTTTTTCGGCAACTTCTGCTTGCTGGGACATGCAACCGCAAACGCCAATGATAAGCCCGGGCTTGTCCTTCTTTGCACGTTTTAGCCGTCCTAAATTACCAAAAATTTTATTTTCTGCATTTTCTCTCACACAACAGGTATTGTATAACACAAAATCCGCCTCTAATTCTCTTGAGGCGGCAACATAACCCAATTGCAAAAGTAAACTTGCCAGTTTTTCAGAATCCCGGCTATTCATCTGACAGCCATAGGTACGTATAAAAAAACGCGGTCGGCCGTTCAAACCCTGTGCTAAATTATCATTATGAGCAGAAATTAAATAACGATAGTTTTCCAAAAATATCACCTTAGGTTTATTTTATGTGCAAGAACCTTATCTGTCAATGTCCAATGAAAGTGTGGTGCTTACATAAGCGGTGCAAATAAATGAAGAAGCGCATCTATCATGCTTATTGTTTGTTTTTTTCTTTCAGCAAGGATCACTTCACGGCTTTCAGCAATTGCTTGAAGTGCATCGTCCCTTATATCGGTTATGGAGCTAGCCCGGTATAACAAAACAGCGTTTTCAAAGTGAAGATATAGACTTCGGTAGTCAAGGTTTATCGTGCCCACTACCGCAACCTCATCATCAGATACAAAACTTTTTGCGTGAAGAAACCCGGGAGAATATTCAAAAATGCGTACCCCATCTTCTAGTAGGCTTGAATAGTAGGAGCGTGTTAGGCGAAACACCAGTTTTTTATCCGGCACCCCCGGTGTTACAATCCGCACATCTACACCACGTCGCGCGGCCATTTGTAATGCGTGTATCATTTTTTCGCTAATAATCAGGTATGGTGTAAAAATGTAAACGTATCGCTGGGCTTGGTTTAGAATTTCTATATAAATGTTTTCACCAAGTCTATCGCGGTTAAGAGGGGAATCACCATAAGGCAGAATAAGCCCATCTGTTGTATAAGTATCATCCGTTTCGGCCTTATAAAATGTGTGGGTATTTATACGTTCGCAGGTTTTGCAAAAGGTATCCCACATTTCTATAAACATAAGCGTAAAACTCCACACGGCCTCGCCTTTTAGTCTTAGGCCTGTATCTTTCCACACCCCAAGCCTATTATTAAGTCCAATATATTCATCCGCAATATTCATACCACCTACAAATGCGGTCTTGCCGTCTACAACTAAAATTTTTCGATGGTCGCGGTTATTCATAAACACTAGAAAAAACGGTATCAGTGGATTAAACCGAAGCACTTGAATATTTTTAGAGCGAAGCTCTGCTATATATATATTTGTAAAAAGCTTCTGTGAGCCAAAATCATCCACAATAAGGCGGACCTCAACTCCCTCTGCGGCCTTTTTCTCAAGCTCCGTGACAAGTCTATCCCACATAGCCCCTTTGCACACAATAAAGTATTCAAAGAAAATGAATTTTTCCGCCTGCGAAATCGACTTTAGCATATCTTCAAACATGGGAGCGCCCATAGAATAATATTTCGACTCGGTATTTTCATAAGCGTGATAAGAGGAGCTTCGACGTATGTATTTCATAAGGCTAAACATCCTGCCGCAGGTTACTTGATTTACAAAAGGAAGATTGCCGTCACTATCCATTAGTTTGGCAACAATTTCGTGTTCCTTCACATGGGCATAGATACTCCGCCTTACAAAATGCTCCTTCCCAAGCAGCAGGTAAATAACGCCGCCAACTGAAGGCAAAAGAAGCACAATAATTATCCATGTCATTCTATATATAGTGGTTTCGTCCTTTTTTAGCAGGAATAGAAACACCAAAAAGCTGATAAACATACCAGCATAAGAAACGAGCGGGAACCTGGTTAGAATTAAAATGGTTACAGCAATGATTGCTACCATCTGTAAAATAATTAGCAACAATGACATACCCATTCTTAATGACATTTTTGATAATAATTTCACGTTTAATCCTCCAAATTCCCGCCTTGCATCTAATTTACACTATGCGTTTGCCTTACGATTTCGATAACGTATGAATGATTTTAGAACTTCAACAACACCCAGCTGCATAACGGCAAGCCCGGCTATAACCAGCCAATGTGTACCGCTCATTGGTACTACGTCAAACACAGATGCGATAGGTGGCCATAATGCCATACCAGCGGTAACGATTAATATGATTACTACTGCATAAAATACACCTTTGTTGGATAGGAAACGTGCTTTGAAAATAGACTGCTGCGTTCTTGTATTAAATGTATCAATTGTAGAAGCCCAGCTAAGTGTGAGGAAAGCCATTGTTATACCAACAGAAAAGTGGCCGCCATAACGCAAGGCGTTTATAGACAAATTGCCGGTTATTGGTACAAAATAGTAAGCATACTCAAGAGTAGCCGGCGGCGCTAATACATAAGCGCCTAAAACAAACGCCGTTAATGTTAAAATTGAAAAAGTGGTAGCACGTACGGCGATAAACAACCCTACGTTATTTGCAAAAACTCCGGAGCCTTTCGGTAGCGGCTTGCGTTTCATAACACCGGGTTCCGGCATTTCAAATGCTAAAAAGAAGCCAGGTATACCGTCAGCAACTACGTTAATAAACAGAATTTGAAGGGCAGTAATGGTTGTGCGCCCGATTAGCAACATACCAACAAGTAGTACAAAAATCTCTGCAAAGTTTACGCCAAGCAAAAATTGAATTGTTTTACGGATATTATCGTAGGACGTACGCCCTTCTGCAATGGCATCCACTATTGTGGCAAAGTTGTCATCGGTAATAATCATGTCCGCCGCATTTTTAGAAACTTCCGTTCCTGTAATGCCCATTGCTGCGCCAACATCGGCGGCTTTTAATGCAGGTGCGTCGTTTACGCCGTCCCCTGTCATTGTAATAACTTCGTTATGCGCAGCCCATGCGTGTACGATTCTTAACTTATCTTCCGGGCTTACACGTGCGTAAACAGATATTCCACGTACTTGAGAGATTAAGTCTGTTTCGCTCATTTCGGAAAGTTCTGTACCGGTTACAGCTCTATCCCCTACTTGCATAATGCCTATTTCTTTAGCTATTGCGGCTGCAGTCACCACATGGTCACCGGTTATCATTACGGTTTTAATTCCGGCTTCTCTTGCTCGGGCTACGGCTTCTGCACTTTCTGGGCGTGGTGGGTCAATCATTCCAACCATGCCGCGGAATTCTTGGTCGCATTCTAGTGCTTCTTCAGATAAATCTGTTGGCTTTTCTGCATATTTTTTAACAGAAATTGCGATAACGCGCAAGGCTTTTTCCGCAAATGAATCGTGGATTTCTGTCGCTTTTTTCAAAAGCTCAGGATTTTTGTCCCAGTTAACAGGAATGCGGTCAAAAGCACCCTTTGTTACTGCGATATAACCATCCTCTGTACGGTGAACCGTTGTCATGCGCTTACGGCCCGAATCGAATGGAAGCTCATGAATGCGCGGGTAGTCTCTTTCTGCTTGCACACGGCTAATGCCAAGGTCGTGCAATAGGCGAATAATTGCAATTTCTGTTGGATCGCCT